>OEIU01000419.1_pt1 | contig 40589 bp, 39 predicted proteins | sample 1539221 | NCBI WGS metagenome assembly OEIU01 (sample SAMN03792071, study PRJEB22550) | activated sludge metagenome | feature: wastewater treatment plant; material: activated sludge; isolation source: Wastewater treatment plant of a petroleum refinery complex | place: Argentina: Zarate | collected...
ATGGGTTCATGCACCGCCGGCGGGGCCTATGTGCCGGCGATGTGCGACGAGGCAATCATCGTCAAGGGACAAGGCACGATCTTCCTCGGCGGCCCGCCACTGGTGAAGGCCGCTACCGGCGAAGTGGTGGACGCCGAAACGCTCGGCGGCGCGGACGTGCATACGTCCATCTCCGGCGTCGCCGATCATCTGGCCGAGAACGATGCGCATGCGCTGATCATCGCGCGCGACATCGTCTCCAGCTTGAACCGAAAGAAAGTGATGCCGCTGGCTTTGCGCGAACCAGCCGAGCCGAAGTATTCCGCCGACGAACTCTACGGCGTGATTCCGCAGGACACGCGCCGCCCGTTCGATATCCGCGAGGTGATTGCGCGCATCGTCGACTCTTCGCAATTCCACGAGTTCAAGGCGCGTTACGGCAAGACCCTGGTCACGGGATTTGCACATATCCATGGGTATCCGGTCGGCATTGTCGCCAACAACGGAATTCTTTTTTCGGAAAGTGCGCTAAAGGGTGCGCATTTCATCGAGTTGTGCAACCAGCGCAACGTGCCGCTGGTATTCCTGCAGAACATCACCGGCTTCATGGTCGGCAAGAAATACGAACAGGCCGGCATCGCGAAAGATGGCGCCAAGATGGTCACGGCCGTGGCCTGTTCGCACGTTCCGAAATTCACCGTGGTGATCGGCGGCAGCTTCGGCGCCGGCAATTACGCGATGTGCGGCCGAGCCTATGGCGCAAGATTTCTGTGGATGTGGCCGAACGCACGCATCAGCGTGATGGGCGGCGAGCAGGCGGCATCTGTGCTGGCCACGGTGAAACGCGACGGCATCGAGGCCGCCGGCAAACAGTGGTCGAAGGATGAAGAGGATGCGTTCAAGGCGCCGATTCGCGAACAATACGAAAGGCAGGGTCATCCCTACTACGCAAGCGCCCGGCTGTGGGACGACGGCATCATCGATCCCGCCGACACGCGCCGCGTACTCGGACTTGCGATCTCGGCGTCTTTGAATGCGCCGATCGAGACCGGTCGCTACGGTGTATTCCGCATGTGACTCGATCAGGCCGTCGCCTGCGGCGCCACAGTCTGCGCCGCACGGGAGGAGGCCACATGCCCTCGCGTCATCCAGCGCATGCCGGACACAAGAACAATGACGGTAACCAGCCAGAACGCAATCTGCATGCCCGCCGGACGCGCGTCGTAGCCGACCAGGATGTGCATGGCCTTGCCGACAACCGATCCGTTGTCGAGCAAGGCCGAGGTGTTCCACACCTGGTTGTCCCAGGCCGGCAGCCAATTGGCCTGGATCAGGAAACGCGCGGCGGTCGAGGCCAGGCCCGCCGCCAGCAGGATCAGCATCCAGTTCGTCGCGCTGAAGAAATAACGCAGCGGGATTCGCAGCAGACCGAAATAGAGCGCGAAGCCGACTGCGACGCCGCCGGCGATACCGACCGGGATGCCGAGAAACAGGTCGGCCTTGCCGGCACCACCCGCCGCCATGCCGTACAGGAAGAGCACGATTTCGGAACCTTCGCGCAGCACCGCCAGCGCGACCACCGCAAGCAGCATCGCCAGCGAACTGGATCCGGCCTTGACCGACTGGCCGACGGCCTGCATCTGCTGCGTCAGCTCGCGCCCATGGCTCGACATCCAGATCACATGCCAGCCGATCATGAGCACGGCCGCCAGCAACACGCAGGCATTGAACAGTTCCTGGCCGGATCCACCGACTGCATCGGCGATCGCACCGGCGAACAGGGCCACGATGACCGCACCGACGACACCCAGCCCGATGCCGCCGCCGATGAAGCGCGCGCGCCCGACGACGCCGCGCGTCGCTGCCGCCACGATCGTCACGATCAGAGCGGCTTCGAGCACCTCACGAAATACCAGCAGGGCAATACCGAGCATGTCATCACTCCGCGATCAGGACACCCTTGCCGGTGTCCTGGTGGAAATCGTCGAAGAACTTGTAACTGCCCTTGTCGAGCGGACCGATGTACACATTGATCGTGCTGTTGGGCAACACGATCTTCTCGCGATTCATGTCGGTGCTTTCGAATTCCGACGGCGTGTTGTCGGTGTTCTTGACCAGCAGCTTGAATTTGGTATTCGCCGGCACCTTCAACTGCACCGGTTCGAAGCTCTGGTTGCGGATCGTCAACTGGAATTCGGGCATGTCCGCGGCCAGTGCGGACACGCAAACCATCAGCAGGCTGAACACGATGAGAAGGCGCAACATGATGCGGTTCCTCGAAAAGTACGCGTCAAATGATAATGGTTCGCATTTGTCTTTTCAAGTCAGCCGGCAACCAGGGTTGGCTCCGCATAACTTTTGGCAAGATCCTCCGCATCCGGCACGAAGCGGCCGGAGGCGTCGAGTTCGGCGAACAAGCCGCCGCGGGCAACCAGTTCAGCGTAACGTCCTTGCTCGACCAGTTCACCGTCGCGGAGCACGAGGATCAGATCCGCGTTGCGCACGGTGGAAAGCCGGTGCGCAATCACAAACGTGGTGCGATCGCGTGTCAGCGCGCCAAGCGCACGCTGGATGCGTGCCTCGGTGGCGTTGTCCAGCGCGCTGGTGGCTTCGTCCAGAATCAGGATGGGCGCATCCTTGAGCATCGCTCGCGCGATCGACAAGCGTTGGCGCTCGCCGCCGGACAGCGACTTGCCGCGCTCGGCGACCAGGGTCGAATAGCCTTCGGGTTTGACGATGATGAAATTGTGCGCCTCGGCTGCCTGTGCGGCAGCTTCAAGTTCAGCCGGCGAGGCATCCGGTTTGCCGATCAGCAGGTTGTCGGCGATGGATCGATAAAACAAACCCGGATCCTGAAACACCACGGCGATATGCCGGCGCAGCGAGTTCAGACTGACGTCGCGAATGTCGATGCCGTCGATCGTGATGCGGCCTTCGCTCGGATCGTAAGCGCGATACAGCAAACTTAGTGCGGTGGTCTTGCCGGCGCCGGTCGGCCCGACCAGGGCGATGGTGCTGCCAGCCTTCGCGGTGAAGGTCAGATGCTTGAGCGCCGGATGCGTCACTGCATAGCCAAACGACACGTTGTCGAACACAACATCGCCCTTTACAACGGGCAGATCCGGCGCGCCGGGTTTTTCTTGCAAAACTTCCTTCGTATCGAGCACAGCGAAGAAATCGCTGAGCGAGTGCGTCTGGAAAAACAGGCCCGAGATGAAACTCGCGAACTGTTCGAGCCGGCCGATCAGCATCATCGCGAAACCGACGAAACTGACGATGCCGCCGACGCTGACCTCGCCCTTGCCGTTGAGCGCCGTGCCGAGCGCGAAGATCGCCACCACCGTGAGCGTGCTCGATGCGCGATTGGCCACGGTCAACCACGCCCAGCCGCGCAGCACCGGATATTGAGCGTTCAGCACCTTTTTCATCATGTCGCGGATAGCGCCGACCTCGGCGGACAGGCGCGTGAAACTCTGCACCACCAGCACGTTGCCGAACACGTCGCCGGCGCGCTCGGTGATCGCGTGATGCAGTTCCTCGACTTCGCCTTGTGCCTTCAGGGTGCGCCGCATCGCGATGGAGTTGAACACCGCAAAACTGACCATCAGTGCAATCATCAGCAGCGCCAGCTTCCAGTTCATCTTCAGCGCCAGCGGGACCATCACGACGATCGCGAGCAAGGTCGCCAGATGCTCGCGAAAAAACCCGAGCCACAGGCTGAACAGGTTGCTGGTGCCGCCGTGCATGATGCGCAGCAGGCGGCCGGTGTGATGCTGGCCGTGGAATGCCAACGGCAGCGCAACCGCATGCTCGAAGAACATGGCGATGGCGGCGAGCCTGCGCCGGTGCGCGAGACGATCGGAATACAACGACACCCACACGCTCGCCACCACGCCGCCGAAGCCGGCGCCCGCCCACCAGCCGATGTAGCGCCAGGCATCGTGCTTGGCGGCCAGCGCGTCGACGACGCGACCGAACAGCCATGGCTCGAGGAAAAACACCCCGGCGAGACCCAGATTCGCAATCGCCAACGCAATCGCCAGCCACTTTTCCGGGGCTAGCAGCGCGATGACGCGAATGTACAAACGCAATAATGGCATGCGCGAAGTGTACCCAAACCGCTATCATCCACACATCGTCGCCGCAGGATTCCGGCATGCCAGCCTCGCTCGACATCACCATCGTCAACCGCGTCGCCCGCGTGGCGCTGGATCGCCCGCAGGTGCACAACGCGTTCGACGATGCGCTGGTGGCCGAACTGACCGAAGCGCTGGGCAAGCTCGACCGCGATTCCGGCGTACGCTTCATCGTGCTCACCGGCAACGGCAGCACGTTTTCCGCGGGTGCTGACCTGAACTGGATGCGCGGCATGGCGCACGCGTCCGAGGCCGAGAACCGCAACGACTCCGAACGCCTCGCCGCGCTGATGCGCACGCTCAATACGCTGGCCAAGCCGACGCTGGCACGCGTCAACGGCTCGGCTTACGGCGGCGGCGTCGGGCTGGTCGCGTGCTGCGACATCGCGATTGCCGCGGACAGCGCGAAATTCGGATTGACCGAGGTCAAGCTCGGTCTCGTTCCCGCCGTGATCTCGCCCTATGTCGTCGCCGCGATCGGCACGCGCCAGGCGCGGCGCTTGTTCGTCACCGCCGAAATCTTCGATGCGGATTACGCGCGGCATATCGGTCTGGTACATGACGTCGTCGAGCCGGCCAAACTCGACGAATCCGTCGATCGCGTTCTGCATTGGCTGGCCAAGGGCGGCCCACTCGCGCAACGTGAAGCCAAGCATCTGGCGCTGGAACTCGGCGGTGCGCTGGAGCGCAACAGCGGCCAGACCGACATGAAAAACGCCGCGCTGATCGCACGCCTGCGCGTCTCGCCCGAGGGTCAGGAAGGCCTGACCGCGTTTCTGGACAAACGCCCGCCGAACTGGGCCAAGGATTGACCGTGTTCGAGAAAATCCTCATCGCCAATCGCGGCGAGATCGCCTGCCGTGTCATTCGGACGTGTAGACGTCTGGGTATCCAGACTGTCGCAGTGTATTCGGAAGCCGACGCGAACGCCCAGCACGTGCGCCAGGCCGATTGTGCGTATCCGATCGGCGGGCCGCGCCCGCAGGACAGTTACCTGCGTGGCGATGCCATCATCGACGTCGCGAAAAAATCCGGTGCGCAGGCGATCCATCCCGGTTACGGATTCCTGTCCGAGAACGCCGACTTCGCCGAGGCGTGCGCAAAAGCCGGCATCGCCTTTATCGGTCCATCGGCCGAATCGATGCGCAAGATGGGATCCAAAGCCGGCGCCAAGGATCTGATGGCCGCGCACGGCGTGCCGGTAGTGCCGGGCTACACTGGCGCAGATCAGGACCCTGCGCTGCTAGCGCACGAGGCACAGCGCATCGGTTTTCCGCTGTTGATCAAGGCCGCGTACGGCGGCGGCGGCAAAGGCATGCGCATCGTGCGCAAGCTCGAAGAATTCGCCGCCAATCTGGAATCGTGCCAGCGCGAGGCGAAGAACGCCTTTGGTCGCGATCGCGTCCTGCTTGAACGCTATATCGAAACGCCACGCCACATCGAGTTTCAGATCTTCGGCGACACGCACGGCAACATCGTGCATTTGAACGAGCGCGAGTGTTCGGCGCAGCGCCGCTATCAAAAAGTGCTGGAAGAAACGCCATCACCGTTTCTCACTCCGGAACTGCGCACGAAGATGGGTGAAGCAGCCATCGCCGCCGGGCGCGCGCTCGGCTATGCGAATGCGGGCACGGTGGAATTCATTGTTGCGCCGAGCGGCGACTTTTACTTCATGGAAATCAACACGCGCCTGCAGGTCGAGCATCCGGTAACGGAAATGACCTTGCATCTCGACCTTGTCGAACTGCAACTGCGCGTCGCCGCTGGCGAAGCGCTGCCCGCCTCGCTAATCCGCAACAAGGCCGTGCCGCAGGATGGCCACGCGATTGAGCTGCGCCTGTACGCCGAAGACCCGCAGGCTGGATTTCTGCCGGGTTCCGGCAAATTGCAGCGCCTGCAATTGCCCAATCCTGATGCGCATGTGCGCATCGATTCAGGCGTGATCGAAGGCGACACGGTGTCGATTTTCTACGACCCGATGATCGCCAAGCTGATCGTCTGGGATCGCACGCGCGCCGACGCGCTCACACGCATGGGCGAGGCGCTGGCGCGATGCGACGTGATCGGGCCGAAATCCAACATCGAGTTCCTTGAACGCCTGGTGCGCCATCCGGCGGTAGTCGAAGGCCGCATCGACACCGGCTATCTGGATCGCAATCTGGACGAATTCATCGGCGCGGAAACGCACGCCGAACCGATTGCCCCGTTCGCCGCCGCAACCGCGTGGCTGCTGCACGAGGAAGCGCGCACGCGCAACGCGGCGACCGCTTCGTCCGATCCGCACTCGCCGTGGGCGCGCGCCGATGCGTTTCGGCTTGGCCATTCGGGCAAGCGCATCGTTAAACTCGATCAGCACGAAATCACTGCGTTCGGCGCAGCGGGCAATTACGAACTTGCGTCTGGCGAAACAAAATGCGCCGTCGCCGGCGCGCGCATCGATCACGGTATCTTGAGCGCACGCTTCGATGGCGTGTCGCACCGCTTCGCGCTCGGCATCCATGGCGACCGCATTGTCGTTCATGACGGCACGCGCCGGCGCACGTTCGTGAGTGAACCCGTTTTCGCTTTCGTCCCCAGCGAAAAAATGCATGCCGATAGCGTGCGCGCGCCCATGCCCGGCCGCATCGTCGTCGTCAAGATCAAAAGCGGCGACAAGGTCGAGCAAGGCCAGGAATTGCTGGTCATGGAAGCAATGAAAATGGAGCTGAGCCTGAAAGCCCCGCACGCGGCGACGATCGAATTCGTCGGCGCAAAGTCCGGCGAATTCGTCGAGGCCGACGTGGTGCTGGCGCGATTCGCGGAGACGAAACAATGAAGCGACTGTTTTGCATCCTCGCCCTGTTGACGCTTTGCGGTTGCGTTGAAACACGCTTTGAGTCACCGCTGGGCGGCAAGCTCGAGTCCTGCGACGCACGCTGGAAAGGCTTGTGGACCAGCCCGGACCCCACCGATCGCGACGCTGCGATTTACGTCGATGCCACTTGCAAACTGTTCATCGTGGACAAACCCGCACCGGACAAACCCGTCCGCCAAGTGGAATTGCCAGTGCGCTTCGCTCAGGTCGACGGTAAGGATTACCTCAGCATCGAGGCTGACGCATTCAACGCGCTGACCGGCCTCAAACCGCCGTATGGCATCGATCCGCCGCCCGCGCAGTCGTATTTCTTCGCGCGCTATCGCATTGACGGCAATCGCTTGGAAATCGAGCAGGTGAACAGCGAGCGTACCGCCCAACTCATCATCACTGACAAACTCGACGGCACGGTCAGCAAGACCCATGGCGAGTTGCATGTGTTCGTGCGCGGCGATGCGGCGCGCATGCTTGAGATCGTGCGCAGCGAACCCATTTTCGATGGCAGTACGCCAACCGACTTCGTGCGCAGCAAGCAGACCCTGAAAGCCTTCGAGAGCGAACTGCAACGCGCTTCCGCCAGGAAATCCCGATGAGCCCCCTGCCCGCCCATGTCCGCGTCGTCGAAGTCGGCGCTCGCGACGGCCTGCAGAACGAAAAAACCATCGTGGCGGCGGCGGTCAAGATCGAATTGATCGATCGGCTAACCGAGACGGGCTTGCAATCCATCGAAGCTACCAGCTTCGTCAGTCCGAAATGGGTGCCGCAGCTTGCCGATGCAACGGAAGTCTTTGCCGCGATCCACAAGAAGCCGGGTGTGCGCTATCCGGTGCTGGTGCCGAACCTGCAAGGCTACGAACGCGCACGCGCTGTCGGTGCGACGGAAATTGCCGTCTTCACCGCCGCGAGCGAGGCGTTCAACCGCAAGAACATCAATGCGTCGATCGACGAATCGATCGAGCGCTTCGAACCGGTGATGGAACGCGCAAAAACCGACGGCGTCTCCGTGCGTGGTTACGTTTCCACGGTGCTCGGCTGTCCTTACCAGGGCGAAGTCCCCGTTGCTGATGTGGTGCGCGTCGCCAAACGCCTGCATGGCCTGGGCTGCTACGAGATTTCTCTCGGCGACACCATCGGCATCGGCACGCCGGCCAAGGCGCGCGCGATGCTTTCCGCAGTTGCGGACGATGTACCGATGTCGGCGCTTGCCGTGCATTTCCACGATACGCGCGGACAGGCGCTGGCGAACATCCTCGCCTGCCTGGAACTCGGCGTCCGCGTTGTCGACTCCGCGGTGTCCGGCGTCGGTGGCTGCCCCTACGCGCATGGCGCCACCGGCAATGTCGCCAGCGAAGATGTCGTCTACATGCTGCACGGCATGGGCATCGTCACCGGCATCGATTTGCCGAAACTGATCGATACGGGTCGCTGGTTGAGCACGCAGCTCGCGCGCGGCAATGGCAGCAAGGTTGGCAACGCGGCATAAGGACGACCCATGCCAGCAAAACTCGCCCCCGACCAATCCCGCGGTTACCTCGTGCCGCTCGGCGCAAGCGTACGCGGTGCGGGCCAGACCGGAATCTTCAAGCGCCTGTTCGCGATTCTCGGCCAGCGCCCGCGCGTGGCGATCATCGCCGCTGCCGCGGATGAAGTGCTGGCCGATGATCTCGATGCGCGGCTCATCGCCGATGGCGCGGGCCACGTGCAGCGCATCGTGCTGGCCCAGCGCGTGGACAGTGAGGCGCAAGCGGCGCTCGCGGCGGTCGAGCACGCCGATCTCGTCGTGTTGTGCGCCGAACTGCCGTTGCGGCTTTCGACTCTGCTCGGCGGCACCGCGCTGGCGCGCCTGTTGCGCCGGCGCAATGCCGACGGCATGGCCGTCGGCGGCATCGGCGGCGGCGCATCGGTTTTGCCGGAGCACATGCTCGGTGGCAGCGCCCAGGGATCGTCTCCACGCATGGGCAACGTCACGCTGGCACCGGGACTCGGCTTGTCGAATCGCCTGCTGATCGATCAGGGCGGCGCCGGCGCGGACCGCCTCGGACGATTGCTTGGCGCACTCGCACTCAATCCGTTCGTGCTCGGCATCGGCATCGACGCGGATACCGCCGCGTTCATCGGTCCCGACAATGTGCTCGAAGTTGCCGGCGTGGGCAGCGTCACCATCGTCGATCCCACCGATGTCGGCCATTCCAACGCCGCTGATGCCGGTCCGAGCGATCCGATCAGCATCACGAACTTGCGTGTGCACGTGCTCGTGCACGGCTCGCGTTACGACCTCGACTTCCGCCGGCCATTGTGAGCTTCGCGATCCGTCCCATCGAGCCGCGCGACGATGCCGCCATCGCCGCAATCATCCGCGCCGTGATGCCGGAATTCGGTGCAGATGGGCCGGGCTTTGCGATCCATGATGCGGAAGTCGATGGCATGCATGCGGCTTACGCAAGGCCCGGTTGCGCGTATTTCGTCGTGGAATCGGATGGCATGGTTCGCGGCGGTGGCGGAGTCGCCCCACTCGACGGCGAGACGGGCGTGTGCGAACTGCGCAAGATGTATTTTCTGCCTGATCTGCGTGGACGCGGCGCAGGCGGCGCCGTGATGCGCCATTGCCTCGATGCGGCGCGCAAGCTCGGCTACCGGCGCTGCTATCTGGAAACCCTCACCGGCATGGATGCCGCGCAGCGGCTGTATGAGCGCCACGGATTCGCGCGCATTCCGGCAGCGCTCGGCAATACCGGACATTTCAGCTGCAACCGATTTTATTTGCTCGACCTGTAGCCGCCGGGAATCTACAATGCGCACCCCGAATTTTGGTGTGCCCATGCAACTGGATCAAATCAAGGCCGTCGTAACCGGCGGCGTTTCCGGACTCGGCCTGGCCGTAGCCAGGCACCTGATCGCGCATGGCGCCAGCGTCGCGCTGTTCGACATCAACGACGAAAAAGGCGCGGCAGCGGTCGCGGAACTCGGCACGAAGTCGAGCTACCAGCGCGTGGACGTCACCAGCGAAGACGGCGTCGCGGAAGCACTCAAACAGGCCGCCGAGCGCATGGGCGGATTGAACGTGGCGATGAATTGCGCCGGCATCCTCGGCGCCGGACGCGTGCTCGGCAAGGAAGGTCCGATGCCGCTGAAGACGTTCCAGACCACGGTGATGGTGAATCTCATCGGCAGCTTCAACGTCGCCAAATCCGCCGCGGCGATCATGCAGAACAACGCGCCCGGCGAAGACGGCGAACGTGGCGTAATCGTCAATACCGCGTCGATCGCCGCCTACGAAGGCCAGATCGGACAGGCAGCGTATTCGGCCAGCAAAGGCGGCGTAATCGGCATGACCTTGCCGATGGCGCGCGAATTCGCGCGCATCGGCGTGCGCGTGATGACCGTGGCTCCGGGCGTGTTCCACACGCCGATGGTCGATGGCATGCCGCAAAATGTATACGATTCCCTTTGTGCGCAAGTCCCCTACCCGTCGCGCCTGGGCACGGCCGAGGAATTCGCCGACACGGTCGCGTTCATCCTGCAAAACCGCTACATGAACGGCAGCGTCATCCGCGTCGACGGCGCGATCAGGCTGGCACCGAAATGAAAGCTTCCGAAATCAAGAAAGGCAACGTCGTCGAGCACAACGGCAAGGTTTGGCAGGTGCGCGACATCGAACGCAGTTCACCGCAGGGTCGCGGCGGCAATGTCACGTTTCGTTTCATCATGTACAGCGTGCCCGGAGCGCAAAAACTCGACCTGTCATTGCGGTCTGAAGATGAACTGCGCGAAACCGAACTTGAACGGCGCGAGGCCAATTTCTCGTACAAGGATGGCGACGCATTCATTTTCATGGACGCCGAAAATTACACCCAATACACGCTCGGCGCAGATGCAGTCGGCGATGTCGCCGGATTCATTGCGGACGGGCTGGAAGGCTGCTATGTGCAACTGATTGAGGGCACCCCGGTTGCGCTGCAATTGCCGCCGTCAGTGACACTGGAAGTGATCGATACCGCGCCGGAATTGAAGGGCGCCAGCGCGACCAAGCGACCCAAGCCCGCCACGCTCAACACTGGCATCGAAATCCAGGTGCCCGAGTACATCACCACTGGCGAGAAGATTCTGGTCAGTACGCTGACCGGGGAGTTTGCGGGTCGAGCGTAATGCGCTTACGCGATGCGTTGAATCGCATCGCGTGCATTACGCGAGGGTGAGGCGGGACGCCGAACGGGCTGCGTACCATGGCTGAATGATTGCTTGCGCATGGACCCTTGCCCAGTTAAATCCCCTCGCGTATGGTAGCGACGTTTTGTGCCGGATCACCGGCAAATCGTTGCCATCGATAGTCCGGGGAGGACCTCCATGATCTTCTGGCGCATCAAGCCGCTCGACAAGATTCTCGAAACCGCCGAAAAGAAATCGCTCAAGCGCCAGCTTGGTCCGATCCAGTTGACATTGCTCGGCATCGGCGCGGTGATTGGCACCGGCATCTTCGTGCTCACCGCGGAAGCCGCGCAGAAGGCCGGTCCCGGCATGATCCTCGCGTTCGTCATTGCCGCCATCGTGTGCGGTCTGGCCGCGCTCGCCTATGCGGAACTGGCGGCGATGATTCCCGTATCGGGTTCCGCCTATACCTACAGCTACGGCGTGTTCGGTGAATTCATTGCCTGGATCGTTGGCTGGGCACTGGTGCTCGAATACGCGATCGGCGCGACGGCGGTCACCGTCGGTTGGTCCAAATACATGAATGGCTTGCTCAACAACGATTTGTTCGGTCTGGTCCCCAAGGGCTCGTTGTCCCTGCCCACCTGGTTGCAGACCGGTTATTTTTCCGGCGGCGGATTCAACCTGCTCGCCTTCCTGATCGGCATTGCCGTCACCTGGCTGCTGGTGATCGGCACGTCCAAGAGCGCACGCGTCAACGCGGTGCTGGTGGCAATCAAGATCGTCGCCCTGGCCGCGTTCATACTGCTTGCGATACCCGCCGTGAAGAATGCCAACCTGCATCCGTTCCTGCCCGGCGGTTGGGGCAACCCGGTCGGCAGCAATGGCATCGGTGTACTCGGCGCGGCGGCATCGATCTTCTTCGCCTACGTGGGCTTCGATGCCGTGTCCACCGCAGCGGAAGAAACCAAGAATCCGAACCGCAATATCCCGATCGGCCTGATTGGCGCGCTGCTGATCTGCACTGTGTTCTACCTGCTGGTCGGCTACGGGGCTGCCGGTTCCATCGGCGCACAGCCGATGCTCGGCGCCAATGGTATGCCGCTGGATCCTGGCACTCCCGAAATGACGGCCGCCTGCCTGAATTCGCAGGCATTGGTGTGCAGCGGCGAACCGCTGGCACATGTGATGCGCGTGCTCGGGCACCCGGTCGTCGGCAACCTGATTGGCCTGGCCGCGGTCATCGCGCTGCCGTCGGTCATCCTGATGATGATGTTCGGTCAGACACGCATCTTCTTCACCATGTCGCGCGACGGCCTGCTGCCGGAAGCGTTCTCTGCCGTACATCCGCGCTTCTTCACCCCGCATGTGATCACCTATATCACCGGCATCGTGGTGTCGTTCTGCGGCGCGCTGTTCCCGGTGGGCAAACTCGCCGATACCTCCAACGCTGGAACCTTGCTGGCGTTTGCCATGGTCGCCATCGGCGTGATGATCTTGCGCCGCCGCCAACCCGATCGCCCGCGTCCGTTCCGCACCCCGCTGGCGTGGATCGTGTGTCCGCTGGCTGTCATCGGATGCGCCGTGTTGTTCGTCAACCTCAGTATCGTCGCCAAGAGCGTGTTCGTCGTGTGGGCACTGATCGGACTGGTGATCTATCGACTGTACGGCTATCGCCGCAGCCAGCTCGCAAACGGGAAAGCAAGCTGACATGCTCGGGCAACTGCTGGCGAAGAAAACCGATTTCACTCCGGTCGACGCGGGCAACGAGCCGAGCCTGCGGCGCACGCTAGGTCCGTGGGGACTAACCGCGCTCGGCATCGGCGCGGTGATCGGCGGCGGGATCTTCGTGATCACCGGTCAGGCGGCCGCCGAACATGCCGGCCCGGCCGTGCTGCTGTCGTTCATCATCGCCGCGGTGTGCTGCAGCTTCACCGCGCTGTGCTACGCGGAATTCGCCACGCTGATCCCGATGTCGGGCAGTTCGTATTCGTATGCCTACGCGACGCTCGGCGAATTCGCAGCGTGGTTCATCGGCTGGAACATGGTGCTCGAGTACGGCGTTTCGGCATCGGCCGTAGCGGTGAGCTGGACCGGTTACTTCACCAGTTTCCTCGACCACTTCGGTATGCACCTGCCCGCGCAACTGACCAACGCGCCACTGGCCTTCCAGGACAACCACCTGATCGCAACCGGCGCATTCATCAACCTGCCCGCAGTGGTCATGATCCTGTTGCTGACCTGGCTGTGCTACGTCGGCATCCGCGAATCCAGCGGCGCGAACACGGCAATGGTCGCGCTGAAGGTCGCGCTGATCGTCATCGTCATCATCGCCGGTTCCCAATACGTGGATACCGCGAACTGGCATCCGTTCATTCCCGAAGCCCAGGGGCCGGAAAAATACGGCTGGGGCGGGATCATGCGCGCAGCCACGCTGGTGTTTTTCGCCTACATCGGTTTCGAGGCAACCTCGACCGCGGCACAGGAAGCGAAGAACCCGCAGCGCGACCTGCCCATCGGCACCCTAGCCTCGCTTGCGATCTGCACCATCCTCTACATCGGCATGGCTGCGGTCTTGACCGGGCTGATTCCGTACACGGAACTCGGCACCAGCGAACCGGTGGTCACCGCAGTCAAGGCGCATCCGCAACTGGACTGGCTGCGCTGGCTGGTCGAGATCGGCGCGATGGTCGGGCTCGCCTCGGTCGTACTGGTCATGATCATCGCGCAGCCGCGCATCTTCATGATCATGGGCCGCGACGGCATGTTGCCGCCGGTGTTCGCGAAGATCCATCCGCGCTACCGCACGCCGCACATCAACACCCTGATCACGGGCGCAGGCATCGCCCTGCTCGCCGCGATCTTTCCGCTCGATATCCTCGGCGACCTGGTGTCGATGGGCACGCTGATCGCGTTCGTGGCGGTGTGCCTGGGCGTGCTGATCCTGCGCCGCACGCGGCCGGAACTGCCGCGCACGTTCCGCGTGCCCGCGGCCACGCTGACCTGCACGCTGGGCGTGCTCAGCTGCCTCGTGCTGCTGTATTGGGAAAACTGGTACAACTGGTCGCTGATGGGGCTGTGGACACTGCTCGGCCTCGTGATCTATTTCGGTTACGGCTATCGCCACAGCAAGCTGCGCGCGCAAGCCTGACATCCGCGCGATGCGGCGCGTTGGCGCCGCATCGGTTTTTCTCCAGCCAATGCGAACGCCATGACCAATGCAATTTTGCTGGGCAAGAGCCAATTGCCCAACAACGCCACCCCTGAGATCTACCTGCAGGCCAAATACGGCAATCGCCACGGCATGATCGCCGGCGCCACCGGCACCGGAAAATCCGTGTCGCTGATGGTGATGGCGGAAGGTTTCTCGCGCCTGGGCGTGCCGGTGTTCCTCGCCGACGTGAAGGGCGATCTGGCTGGACTGTCGCAAGCGGCAGTCGTGACCGACAAGCTGAAACCTCGTCTGGAAAAACTCGGCATCACCAATTTCACACCGGCCGCGAATCCGGTCGTGTTCTGGGACATTTACGGCAAGCTCGGCCACCCCGTGCGCGCGACCGTTTCCGAGATGGGGCCGAACCTGTTCGCGCGCCTGCTCGAACTCAACGACGTGCAATCCGGCGTGCTCGAGGTCGTGTTCAAGGCCGCCGACGACCACGGCTGGCTGCTGCTGGATCTGAAGGATTTGCGTGCCCTGCTTGCATTCGCGGCCGAAAAGTCGAACGCGAAAGAATTGTCCGCGAAATATGGCTTGATCAGTCCGACCTCGATCGCGGCGATCCAGCGTGGCCTGTTGCAACTGGAAAACGCAGGTGGCGACAAGTTCTTCGGCGAACCGGCATTGGACCTTGCCGATTTCATGCGGCAGGACATGTCCGGCCGCGGCATCGTCAACATCCTTGCCGCCGACCAGCTTATCCTCAAGCCGCTGCTGTATTCGACATTCCTGCTCTGGCTGTTGTCGGAATTGTTCGAGCGGCTTCCCGAGGTCGGCGACCTCGACGTGCCCAAGCTCGTATTCTTCTTCGACGAGGCGCACCTGCTTTTCGACGACTGCCCGCCTGCGCTGCAAAAACGCGTCGAGCAGGTCGTGCGCCTGATCCGCTCCAAGGGCGTCGGCGTCTATTTCTGTTCGCAAAATCCGGACGACGTGCCCGATGTCATCCTCGGCCAGATGGGCAATCGCGTGCAACATGCGTTGCGCGCGTTCACGCCACGCGACCAGAAAGCCGTCAATGCCGCCGCGCAGACGCTCGCGCCGAATCCGGCGCTCGGCGACATCACCACGGTCATCACCCAGCTCGGCGTCGGCGAGGCGCTGGTGTCGACCTTGCAGGATCGCGGTGTCCCACTGCCGGTCGAACGCGCCATGATCGTGCCGCCGACCTGCCGCATCGGCACGATCAGCGACGAAGAACGCAGCGTGATCCGTTCGCGCTCGCCGGTCGGCGCCAAATACGACAACGCAGTCGACCGCGAATCGGCCTATGAACTCCTGACCCAGCGCACGGCCGACACGGCAAGCGCGCCCACAGGCGCTCCCGCGACAACAGCGCAGGCGCCGGCCGGATCCGGCTGGGGACAGGCGATTCGCGACGCCGTGTTCGGCACCAGCCGCCGCCAGGGCATGATCGAAACCATGGCGAAATCGGCGGTGCGCAGCGGCGGTAGCCGCATCGGCACGGTGCTGATGCGCGGCGTGCTGGGGTCCTTGATGCGCAAATGATGCGCTGATCGACTTCAGTTTTCGCCGATACGCGGCACGTCTTCCGCCGCCCGCTCGCGCGTATCGGCGGGCAGTGCCTTTCTCGCCTTGGCCCCCCCGTCGCGCAACATTTCGACCCGACGCAGAAAGGTTCCCCGGCCCGCTGCCGAGCTTGCCGCTGGCCGCATCCAATGATTTCGCGGCTGCTGCGACGCGGGCGCGGGCCTCGTCGAGATCGTCGACGAATCCCACGAACTTGTCGTAGAGCTTGCCGGCGCGATCGGCGATGTCCTGTGCGTTACGGTTGCGGTCGGCGTTGCGCCACAAACTTTCAACCGTGCGCAGCGTGGCCAACAGCGTGGACGTGGTCACAATCACGACCTGCCGTTCCAGCGCGAACGCGTGCAGCGCGTCGTCGTTGTGCACAGCCTCGATGTAGGCCGCTTCGACCGGCACGAACATCAGCACGAATTCCAGCGAATTCACGCCCGGCAAGTCGGCGTAACGCTTGTCGGCGAGTTCGCGCACGTGCTTGCGCAGCGAGGTCAGGTGCGCGGACAACTGCATGTTGCGCTCGGCGCCGTCCGCCGCGCGACAATAGCGCTCGTAGGCGGTCAGCGACACCTTGGCATCGACGACAATGTCGCGCCCCTCGGGCAGATGCACGATCACATCCGGGCGCGGGCGCCCGCCGGCGTCGTCGGCCAGCGTCACCTGGGCCTCGTAGCCGCGGCCTTTCTGCAATCCCGACGCTTCGAGCACGCGTTCGAGCACCATCTCGCCCCAAGCGCCCTGCGCCTGCGCATCGCCCTTGAGCGCGCGCGTGAGATTGACCGCGTCCTCGCTGATACGCTGGTTGAGATTTTTCAAGGTGGCGATTTCGGATTGCAGCGCACTGCGATCCTTGTTCTCCTTGTCGTAAACCTCGTCCACGCGCTTGCGGAATTCGCCGATTTGCTCACGCAGCGGATTGAGCAATACACCGAGATTGGCCTGGTTCTGTTCGGCCAGCTTCCGGCTCTGCTGGTCGAGCAACTGGCGCGACAGCAGATCGAATTTCTCGGTGAGCGCGCGCTCGCGCTCGGCTGCCGCCAGCGTTTGTTCCTGCAGGCGTGTTGATTTCTCGGTGAGTAATTGCTCGGCACGCTGACGCGCTTCGGTCAGGCGTTGCGCTTCGCTGCGTGCCTGATCAAGTTCACGTTCAAGCAACGGCACGCGTTCCAGGCGTCCAGCCTGACCGGCCTTGTCGCGCGAAAGCGCCAACACGCTTTCGCGTTGCGCATCGAGTTCCTGTTTCGTCGCCTCGTTGTCGCGGCGCGCGCGGCGCAATGGCAACCACATCGCCGCAATGCCGAGAATGATCCCGGCCAGTGCGATGACGCACCACAGCAACAAATCATTGGTCTGGATCGGCATGCCTACCCCCGCAACTTCTGCTTCGCGTCATTGTGACAGGCTCGCGTCTCAGATGGCGAGACGATCCATCGCCGTGCGAGCGCCGCATCCGGTAAGATGACGCCATGACTGCGCCTCTACGTCAACCCGATCCTGCCCGTCTTGCCGCCTGCGCGAACGCCATTGCGGCCGCGGGACGCAAGCTTGGAGCGCAGGGATTGACGCCGGCCACCAGCAGCAATTTTTCGATGCGGTTGGATGCTTCGCACATCGCTGTCACCGTGTCGGGTCGCGACAAGGGCGTGCTCACGGCCGACGATGTCATGGTCGTGGACATGTACGGCAACCCGGTTGGCACCTCGGCGCGACCATCCGCGGAAACCGCGCTGCACACGCAGATTTACGCCCGCTTTGCCGATGCGAACGCCGTGTTGCACACGCATTCGCGCACGCAGACCGTGGCGTCGCGCCTGTATGCGAAAGCGGGCGTGGTGCGTCTTGATGGCTACGAATTGCAAAAGGCCATCGCCGGCCACACCTCGCACGAGCAGGCTATCGACTTGCCGGTATTTCCGAACACCCAGCACATGCCGGAACTGGTCGAAAAAGTTGATGCCTGGATCAAGTCCGATCGACCGCTTTACGGCTACTTGATTGAAGGCCATGGTCTGTACACCTGGGGTCGCGACATGGCCGAGGCCGAGCGCCATGTCGAGGCGTTCGAGTTCCTGCTTGGATGCGAGATGGATTTGCGGAGGTTGCGATGAGTCGACTGAGAGTATTCCACGACACCGACGGTGACGAACCGGTGATGGTCACGTCGCAGCATGCGGAAATCGCGCAAGAACTGCGTGCTGCCGGCGTGCGCTTCGAACAATGGGAAGCGTCCAAGCCGGTCACGCCCGGCGCGTCCCAGGACGAAGTCATCGCGGCCTATCGCAACGATATCGACCGGCTGATGCGCGAGGAAGGCTACAAGACCGTCGACGTGATCAGTCTGAATCCGGACAACCCGGATCGCGCCGCGTTCCGCGCCAAATTCCTCAACGAGCACACCCATGCCGAGGACGAGGTGCGTTTCTTCGTCGCCGGCCGCGGCCTGTTCACGCTGCACATCGGCGAGCGCGTTTACGAGGTGCTGTGCGAACGCGGCGACCTGATCGGCGTGCCGGACGGCACACGACACTGGTTCGACATGAGCGAAGAGCCCTATTTCGTCGCGATCCGCCTGTTCAACAATCCCGCCGGCTGGGTTGCCGAATTCACCGGCGACGACATCGCGCAACGCTTCCCGCGCCTCGAGGCCGCATCGAACCGCGCTGAGATCGTATCGTGACCTTGCCGTGATCCGCGCGATCCTCACCGATATCGAAGGCACCACGAGCTCGATTTCCTTCGTCAAGGACGTGCTGTTTCCGTTCGCACGCGAGCGCCTGCCCGCCTTTGTCGAAACCCACGCCGACAACCCGGAAGTGCGGCACTGGCTGCACGAGGCGGCGAAGGAAGCCGGCATCATCTACGCCGAGCGCGAAGAAATCATCGAACTGCTGCAACACTGGATCGACGAAGACCGCAAGGCCACGCCGCTCAAGGCTTTGCAAGGCATGATCTGGGACGAAGGCTATCGCGACGGCAGCTTCAAGGCGCATGTGTATCCGGAAGTCGCAGCGAAACTGCGCGTGTGGAAGGCACAAGGAGTCGACCTGTACGTGTATTCTTCAGGTTCGGTCGCTGCGCAGAAACTGTTTTTCGGATTCAGCGAAGCCGGTGACCTGACGCCGTTGTTCTCCGGCTATTTCGACACGGAAACCGGGCCCAAACGCGAAGCGGAATCCTATCGCCGCATTGCCGCCGCGATCGGAAAACCGGCGAACGAAATACTGTTCCTGTCCGACATCGCCCAGGAACTCGATGCCGCGCGTGCTGCGGGCATGCGTACGACGCAACTGGCGCGTCCGCCGGTTTCGTGCCCGACGCATGGCACGCACCCCTGCGTGCACGATTTCGATGCGATTGCGTTGGCCTGACGCATGCGTCGCGTTCTTGCCGCCATTTTCCTCCTGACTTTCGCCGCGGGTGCACTGACCGCTGCGCTGTTGATGGGGCATCATGAGCCTCGTATTCAAGCGCACGCGGTCATCGCAACGCCGACGCAGATCGCGCTGGCACCAGACTCCGCGGACGACGCAGATGATGCTGGCGGCGACAACTGGCCGGACGACGCTGACACGCCGGAACAGGTCGTCTATGCGCAACCGCAGATGTTGCGCGATGCGGTGTCGCGTCTCGCGCCGCGCGCTACCGGCAAGCCGAACCTGTATTTCATCGGTTTCGCCGGCGACTCCGAGGAAGACGTGTTCCTCAACGAGGCCGAATACGCGCGCACCCTGTTCGCCAAGCGCTTCGCCGCAGCCGGCCATGAATTGCTGCTGGTCAACAACCCGAGCACCCTGTCGCGCTATCCGCTTGCGTCGTTGACGAACCTGGAAACTGCCGTCGATGACATTGCCGGGAAGATGGATCGCGACAACGACATCCTGTTCCTGCTGCTCACCAGCCACGGTACCGAAGATCACCTGCTGTACGTCAACATGGATCCGCTGCCGCTGGACCAGATCGCACCGGAAGATGTCGCCGACATCTTCGCCAAGGCAAAAATCCGCTATAAGGTCATCGTGATCTCGGCCTGCTATTCGGGCGGATTTATCGATGCTTTGAAGGATGACAGCACGCTGATCATCACTGCCGCGAGCGCCGATCGTTCATCATTTGGCTGCGGAACGGATTCGGACATCACCGATTTCGGGCGTGCGTTCCTCGTTGACGGGCTCAACCACAACGACACGTTCACAGGCGCCTTCGCCGAAGCGAGCAAGCTGGTCGCGCAATGGGAAACACGCGACCACGTGGACCATTCGCAACCACAGCTGGTCACGACGCCGCGCATCGAAGCACAACTCAAACTCTGGCGCGCCGGCGCCACGCTCGGCCCGCCGGTGCCGTTCATCGCGATCAAACCGACCAGCGACGCGCTTACCGTTTCGCGTTGAACCACGCCGCCCGCGCGGCGATCGCCGAATCCGGAAAATCACAGAACAACGCGTCCACGCCGAGATCGAACGCAGCCGTCAGCTCCGCTTCCGAAGACCGGAATGGTGTGCAATTTCCGTCGTTGCGGAACGTCCAGGCGTGCACCTCCAAGCCCAAGTCGTGCGCGGCCGCGACCCAGCGTGTATCGCCTCCGACCGAGTCCCACAGCATGTCCTTGCGCGGCGCCACGCCGCGAACCCAGCGCGCGAGTTCGCGCAAGCGCGGATCGCCACGCTGCCAGTCATCCTCCGGTTCCAGCAGGGCGATGCACGGATTGCCGCATCGCTCGCGCGCGCGCTGCAGGAATGCGTGATCGAAGCACTCGATCCATACCGGTGAGCGCTCCCCGGCAAGATCGTGCGACTCCAGTTCGCGCGCGAGCGCGGCGAGCACGCCGGCGTCGGGCTGCTTGATTTCGGCCTCGATCACGACTGGCGTTTCACGGTTCCGGTTGGCCTGGGCAACAAGATCGAGCAGCGCGGCGAAGCTCGCGATGCCGAATTGGCCGTCGAATCGACCGTCGCGTCCGGAATCCGGCTGCACCGCGCGCAACGCGCCGATCTCGTGCGCCTCGAAATCGCCGATCCACCAGTCGCGTTCGCCGCCGATTTCGCGCGCGCGGGCCGCGAATTGCGCACGCGCGGCGACATCCGTGCTGCGCGACAGGCCAAAGTCGTGACGCGCGAACAGCTTGCCGTCGCGGCTGGCCACGAGATCGGGTTCGAGCATGTCCGCGCCTTGCGCCAGAGCCAGGGCGAAGGCTTCGAGCGTATGTTCCGGCCGGTACCCGCTGGCACCTCGGTGGGCGATGATGCGCGACGGCTTGCCGTCGAGCGTCTTCCAGGATCCGTGGTTCACGGCATTCTCGGCAATCAATTTACCAGCAGCGCCTTGGCCAGTCCGCCCTGGAACTTGCCGATGCCTCGCGCCAGGTGCAGCAATCCGAACAACAGCGCGATGCCGAGTATGAACATAAGTGGATCGGCGAGCCACCACGGTGTCACCAGCGTATCGTTGAAATGGACGTGATCGGCCCAGTCGATCTCGACAATGCCGAGCATCCAGCCCAGATGTGCCAGCGGCGCCATGATGAAGGACAGCGACATCGCGATCCCGGTCACGGCAAACGTGAAATAGACGATGCCGAGCGGCAGCATCAGCACGAAATACAGCAGCGTCGACCAGGTACGCGGATCCTTGAACATGCCGCCGATGCGCTTGAACATCGAGCCTTCGCGCGGCGGATACAACGGCCGGCGCGGCATGCGCTCGCCGAGCATCACTTCGACGATGCGGCCTTCGACCAGAGACAGCACGCGCGTCGTGCCGAAGAACAGTATCGCGACCACGATGCCGAAGATGAGGATCGACAGGCCGAGTGACAACGACAATCCGGTCACGGTCCAGGTGAAGTAGAAGATTCCGGTGGCCAGCGACAGCAGCATGTAGAACAGCGCCGAATACGCGCGTGGGTCAGCGCCGACGGCGAAGAAACGACCCAGCGCCGACGTGCGCGGCTGCTGTGGCGGCGGACGCAACGCCTGGCGCACGACGTTTTCCTTGTCGACGTAGATTTCCGCGACTTCTGCCGGCGCGCCGTAGCTGGCGACGATCTTCGCCAGGACTTCGGCCTCGGGTTTGCCGCGGTGTTCACGCAATTCGCCGCGCAGGTGCTCCTCGGCATCGTAGAGCGCGTCCTGGACCAGCGCAGGGTCCGCGCCGGCGAGCGCGGCGCGCAGTTGTTCAAGATATTCGGCAACGGTACGAGGTGATTTCGGAGTCGTCATGCTCAATCCTCCAGAACGGAGTTCACAAAATCGCGGGTATCGATCCAGGCCAGGCTCCATTCGCGCAACACGCGCCGGCCGAGCGGCGTGATGCGGTAATAGCGCCGCGGCGGCCCGGTCACCGAGGGCTCGACTTCGCCCTCCAGCAAACCCGACGCAGCCAGGTTGCGCAATACGGGATAGAGCGCGCTTTGCTTGCCACTGAGCACCCCGGCGCCGGTTTCGTCCAGGCGCTTGACGATCTGGTAGCCGTACATGGGCTGCCGCGCGCGCGAAAGCACGCCGAGCAGGACCAGCGAAACGATGCCGGCGCTCAGCTCCTTCTGGAACTTCCAAAGATGGCTTTCGGTTTCGTCCACGTTGCATCGACCTCGCCCTGACGCCAACTCCACTATAGTGTTGACTTGAGAATAGTGAATGGGCCGAAAGTCACACCGGTGCTCCGCCGGCAATGAACCGAATCCTGTACTAGGCGGTTGTCGCGACGCCGTGGCGCGAGCGCAAACGATCCACGACGTCGGTCAAGGAGTTGCTGCGTGCTCGCAACAGCACGATCAGGTGGAATAGCAGGTCGGCCGACTCATCGAGCAATTCCGCGTCATCGCCGGTCGTGGCAGCAAGAGCGGTTTCCACGCCCTCCTCGCCGACTTTCTGCGCGATCCGGCGCACGCCGGATACGAACAGCTTTGTCGTGTAGCTTCCGGGTGGGCGTTCCCGCTCGCGCTGCGCGACCAATGCGTCGAGTTCGGCGAGAAACGCGAGCGGCGACGCGACCTCGCCGAAACAGCTTGGCGTGCCCAGATGGCAGGTCGGGCCTTGCGGTTCGGCCAGCACGAGAATGCTGTCGGCATCACAGTCGACATGGAGCGACTTGAACGCGAGGAAATTGCCCGAACCCTCGCCCTTGGTCCACAAGCGCTGCTTGCTGCGGCTGTAAAACGTGACCTTTCCGCCTTGCCGCGTCGCGTCCAGTGCCTCGCGATTCATGTAGCCGAGCATCAGCACCGCACCGCTGCGCGAATCCTGCACGATCGCCGGCAGCAACCCTGCGCCCTTGTCCCAATCGAGATGGTCCACATCGAACCTCATCATTGCCGCACCACCACGCCGTTGCCGGCCAGCCAGTGCTTGAGATCGCCAATCGCGGCGCACGCCGTCGCTCGCCATGCAATTGAGCACGATCTCGCCGGCGCCGCGGTGCTGGACTTCATCGACCCATTCCAGCGTGTGCCGCGACAAAGCGCGCGTCTTGTCGGGGTCGCCACCGTATTGGCGCACCCGCCACCGACCGTCTGCGTCGCGCAGTGAATCGATGCCGACCACCACGCATTGCACGCCGAAGGCATCCGCAAGTTCGTCGATGAGGTCGGGGCGCTCCAGCGCCGGCGAATTGATCGAGATCTTGTCCGCGCCTGCATGCAGCACGGCACGCGCGTCGGCCACGTTGCGAATGCCGCCGGCGACGCAGAATGGAATGTCGAGTACGCTCGCCACGCGATCCACCCAGGCACGGTCCACGCACCGACCCTCGGGACTGGCGGCAATGTCGTAGAACACGAGATAGTCCCCGCCAGCTCGACAATCTCGCCGACGACGACGTGATCGCGGAAGCGCACACCCTTGACGACTTTGCCGTCGCGCACATCCAGGCATGCAATGATGCGCCGGGTCAGCATGCCAGCGCAGCCTGCAACGTTAGGCGGCCTTCGAGCAGGCTGCGGCCGAGCACGACCGCGTCCGCCCCGACCTGGCGCAAAGCGCGCAAGTCGGCCACGTCGCGTACGCCGCCGGAGGCGATCAGCCGCAACGACGGTGCCGCAGCGGCGAGCAGTGCGTACAAATCCGCATTTGGCCCGTCCAACATGCCGTCGCGATCGATGTCCGTGCACAAGACGTGCTGTACGCCGGCCTGCGCATAGCGCACGGCGAGCCCGACCAGGCTGCCCTCCTCCTCGCGCGTCCAGCCGTCACCGGGCAGTTTCCACCGGCCATCGGCGAAGCGCGTATCCAGCGCCACGCACACGTGTTGCGCACCGAATTCGGCGATCCAGTCGATCACGGTGCCGGGTTCGCGCACGGCGACGCTGCCGACAACCACGCGCTCGACACCGGCATCGAGCAGGCGCAAGACGTCCGTACGCGTGCGCACACCGCCGCCGGCCTGCACCCGCAGACGGCCGGCACTTGCGATCGCCTCGATCGTGCGCAGGTTGCCGAACGCGCCACCACGCGCACCATCGAGGTCGACCAGATGCAGCCAGCACGCGCCCGCATCGGCGTATTGCACCGCCAAATCGATCGCCGCGACGGCGTAGTGCGTCGTGCGCGCGTAGTCGCCCTGGCGCAGGCGCACGACACGCCCTTCACGCAGATCGATGGCCGGCACGATCTGCATGTCACAACGCCAGAAAATTGGCCAGCAGGCGAGCGCCCACATCGGCCGAACGCTCAGGATGGAACTGTACACCGTTGAAATTTTCGCGCTGCACGGCGGCGGAAAACGCACCACCGTAATCGCAACTGGCCAGCGTGCAGGCACCGACCGGCGCGGCGTAACTGTGTACGAAATACGCGTAGGCCCCGGCGTGGATACCGGAGAATAACGAACTCGATCGCTCCATGCGCAAGGCGTTCCAGCCCATGTGCGGCACGCGCACCGCAGTGTCATCGAATCGACACAAACGGCCGGGCAGCACGTCAAGGCACTTTGTATCGCCCTCTTCGGAATACTCGAACAGCAACTGCATTCCCAGGCACACGCCAAGCACCGGCTGCGTCAACCCGCGCACCACGCCAATCAATCCGGACTCGCGCAGGCGCCGCATGCCGGGCGCCGCCGCGCCGACACCGGGCAGGATCACGTGCGTCGCCGCGCGGATTTCGTCGGCATCACTCGCCAGCGATGCATCCGCGCCAAGACGCCGCAACGCATGCCGCACCGAACCGATATTGGCGCCCCCGGCGTCGACAAGAACAACCCGCGTCATCACAAGACTCCCTTCGTGCTCGGCAGCTCGGAGCCTTCGCGCCGGATCGCCATGCGCAAAGCACGCGCAACCACCTTGTAGCAGGCCTCGACCATGTGATGCGCATTCTCGCCACGCACGCTCAGGTGCAGGTTCGCGCCGAGCGAATCGCACAGTGAACGGAAGAAATGCGGCACCAGTTCGGTCGGCAACCCGCCGACGCGATCGCGCGGAAAGCGGCCATCGAAAACAAAACCGCCGCGACCGGACAAATCCAGTGCGGCGCTGGCGAGCGCCTCATCCATCGGCAGAGTGAATCCATAGCGGCCGATGCCGCGCTTGTCGCCAAGCGCTTTGCGCAGCGCCTCGCCCAGCGCAAGCGCACAGTCCTCCACGGTGTGATGTTCGTCGACCGCAAGGTCGCCACCGCAGGTCAACTGGAGCGCGAAGCCGCCATGCTTGCCGAGTTGTTCGAGCATGTGATCGAAAAAACCCAGGCCGGTTTGCACCACCGGCTCGCGCGCGCAGTCCAGATCCACCGTTACCGCGACACGCGTCTCCCTGGTATTACGCTCGAGCGCCGCTCGACGCGGCGCATCGCATAACTCGCGCGCGATGGCCGGCCAATCCCATTCGCCCGTATCGAGGCGAAAACAGCGGATGCCCAGGTTCGCCGCGAATTGCGTATCCGTCGCGCGGTCGCCGACCATCGCCGATGCCGCGCGGCTCCAGCCGTCGTCGGCAAGATAATGTCGCACCAGCCCCGTGCCCGGCTTGCGCGTATCGCGGCCTTCGTGCGCGAAACTCGCATCGATCAGCACTTCGCGAAATTCGATACCTTGCGAACGCAGGATTCCCAGCAGCAGTTCCTGCGGACCATCGAACGCCGCCTGCGCGAACGAATCGGTTCCCAGGCCATCCTGATTGCTGACCATGACGAGTTCGTAACCGACCGCGCGACAGCGCTGCAAGGCCGCGATCACGCCGTCGACGAGCGCCAACTTTTCGAAGGAATCGATCTGCTGGTCCGGCGGTTCCACTATCAATGTGCCGTCGCGATCGAGGAAAAGGATTTTTTGCCTGCTCATGCCGCGGCTTTCCGCGCATCCAGCGCGCCGAGCAGCGCCGCGTTTTCTTCTGGCGTGCCGATCGTGATGCGCAGGCAATCGGCGAGTTGCGGATACCGGCTGACGTCGCGGACCACGATGCCGCTAGCGGCAAGCCTGCGCCACGCCTTGCGTGCATCGACAAAGCGCACGCACAGGAAATTTGCTGCCGAATCGAATACCGCGAGCACTTCGGCAAGGCCTGCCAGCGCACGCGCCATCCGCTCACGTTCGCGGCATATCGCGGTAACGCGTTGGTCGGTTGCCGCCAGCGCCGACACCGACAAGGCGGACAAGGCGGCATCCACGCTGGGCATCGGCAGCGGATACGGCGCCTGGATGCGACGCACCAGCGCAACCAGGGGCGCGGCCGCAATCAGCACGCCGACGCGCGCACCCGCCAAGGCGTGCGCCTTGGACAAGGTACGCAGCACGGCCACGTTGTCGTGGCGATCGAGCAATGTCATTGCGCTGGCTGCACCATCTGCGAATTCGATGTAAGCCTCGTCGACGACCAACACGGCGCGATCGCGCAGCGCCTGGGCAAGATGCGCCAGCATCGGCAGCGGTACGAGGCCGCCCGTCGGATTGTTCGGCGAGCAGACGAAAACGAGCTTGGTATCGGGCGTAACCGCTGCCAGCAGCGCCTTTGCGTCCAGGACGAAGCCCGGCGTCAGCGGCACCTCAATGACGTCGGCGCCCTGGACGCGCGCGGCGACCGCGTACATGCCGAACGTGGGCGACGCAATCGTGATCGCGTCGTATCCCGGGCGGCAGAACGCGCGCACCAGCAGGTCGATCGCCTCGTCGCTACCACGTCCGATAAGGATGTTGCCCGGCGCGACCGCGTAAAACCCGGCCAGCGCCGCGCGCAGTGGTGCCGGTTGCGGATCGGGATAGCGATTCAGGGCCGGCGCCGTGCACGATGCCGGCCACGGCGACTCGTTCGCGTTGAGCATGGTCGCCGCAACGCCGGACTCCATGCGCGCGGACGAGTACGGTTGCAACGCGAGAATTTCCGGCCGCGCGCGTTCAAGCAGTTTCACGTGCGCTCTCCTCGATCGCGGCCAGGCGCAGCGTCACTGCGCGCTCGTGTGCGGCCAGACCCTCGGCGCGCGCCAGGATCGCCGCGTCGGGGCCGATCGCGCGCAAGCCGGCAGGCGACAACTCCTGCACGCTGATCTGCTTGACGAAACTCGCCACCGACACGCCGCTCAATACGCGCGCGAAACCGTAGGTCGGCAGCACATGGTTCGTGCCGCTGCAATAGTCGCCGACCGCTTCGGGCGACCAGGCACCAAGAAAGACCGAGCCCGCGCTTTCGACACGTTCCAGCCAGGTGCGCGCATCGCGCAGGTTCAAGATCAGATGTTCGGGCGCATAGGCATTGCTGATCGCCAGTGCCTCGGCGAGCGAGCCGGCCTGGATGAAACGGCTGTTAGCCAGGGACCGCAACGCGATCGACGCGCGCGGCAACGCGCCGATCTGGCGCAACAAGGCAGTGCGCACGTCGACCAGCACGCTGCGTTCGCAGGCGATCAACAGCCCCTGCGAATCCGGCCCGTGCTCGGCCTGGGACAGCAGATCGGCCGCGACGAATCCGGGATCGGCGCTGGCATCGGCAATGACGAGCACCTCGGAAGGCCCCGCCGGCATGTCGATGGCAATCGCATCCGTCGACGTCGACACCTGGCGCTTGGCTTCGGTGACATAGGCGTTGCCCGGACCGAACAGTTTGGCGCAGGCCGGAACCGATTGCGTACCGAACGCCATCGCGGCGATCGCCTGTGCACCGCCTAACTTGAACACGCGGCGGATTCCGCAAAGCGAAGCGGCATACAGCACCGCCGCTTCCACCGCGCCGTCCGCGTTCGGCGGCGTGCACATCACGGTCCTCGTGCAACCGGCGATCTGCGCCGGCACGCCGAGCATCAGCGCCGTCGATGGCAAGGGCGCGCTGCCCGCAGGCACGTACAATCCAACCGGATCCATCGATCACAGGACGCGTTCGCAATGCACGCCGGGCGCGGTATCGACTCCGATTTCGCGTGGCCGGGTCGCCTGGTGGAATTGCTCGATGCGCGCATGCGCAGCCCGGATCGCGCGCTTGACCTGGGTATCGAGCGTACTTTCGGCGTGTGCGAATTCCGCGTCCGCGACCCCGAAGTAGGCCAGATCGCAGCCATCGAAGCGGCGCGTCAACGCACGCAGCGCCGCATCGCCATCGGCGTGCACCTGCGCGAGCAGGCGCGCGACGGTCTGCGCCAGTTGTGGCGCCTGTGCAAACGCCGGTCGATGCAACGCGGCCGCACGTTCGCCGGGGCCCAGACCGGACCAGTCCAGAATCTCGATCTCGGGCGCTTTCACGGTGTCGATCAGGGCATTCATGCGAGCAGCTTTTCCACCGGCAATACCAGCAACTGGCTCGCGCCGGCACGGCGCAAGTCCTCCAGATGCTGCCAGGTGACCGGCCCGTCGCAGACGGCCTGCAAGGCAACGCGGCCGTTGCCGCCCTCCACCGGGGTCACCGTTGGCAATTGCGGATTCGGCAACAGCGCATTGATCCGATCCACACCGAAGCGGTCGATGTGCAGCATGACCAGCTTGGATTCGCGCACGCGCACCACACCGTCAATGCGACCCAGGAGCAAATGCAGGAGTTCGCCGCGCGCATCCGCGGGTGGGCTTTGCGCACCGGCGACTACGGCCTCGCTATCGAGCACCTTGAATGCCTCGCGCAACTGATTGGCCGCGAGCGTCGCCCCGCTCGATACCAGGTCGCAGATGGCATCGGCAGTGCCCAGGCGGGGTGCAATCTCCACCGAACCGGACAATTCGACGATCGGCGCCGCCACGCCCTGTTCGGCCAGCCACGCACCGAGTAGCGCCGGATACGAGGTCGCGATGCGCAGGCCGTTCAGCTCTTGCACGGTCGCGCACGACAGCTCCTGCGGCACTGCAATGGACAAGCGGCAGTGCGCGCTGTCCAGCGCGCGCAATTCGACGATGCCGCCGTCCTGCCGCGCGGCGGAATATTCGGCCAACACATTGCGTCCGACGATGCCGATGTCGCACACGCCCTGTTCGATCAGGCACGGAATATCGTCGTCGCGCACGAGCAGCAGATCGACCGCCAGGCTTTCGCCGAAACAGAACAGCTTGTCGCGGCTGCGCCGGAAACCGAGTCCGCAACGCGCCAGCAGGTCCTGCGAGAACTCGGCCAACCTGCCGGATTTTTGCACCGCGATGCGCAGGCGCTCGCGATCGGTCGCAGCGCTCATCGGCGCTGCCTCGTCGATGCCTCGCACGCGCGTCCGCGCAAGGCGTCGTGTGCGATCGCGGCGCGGTAACCACCGCTGCCCTGCTTGAGGAAGCGCGCGACCCGACCGATGGTGGTCACGCTGACCGCGGTGTGCTCGTGGATCTCGCGGTAAGGCACGCCCTTAAGCAGATACGGCACGACCTGCCAGCGGTCGGTCAACGCCTCGAGTTCGGCCGGCGTGCACAGGTCGCGCAGGAAGGCGAGTACCTGACCCGTCGTGCGCAGGGACAGCAGCGCGCGGCACAGGTCTGACTCCGCGGAGGAGGCGGATTTTTCGGGATCGAGCTGGCGGCGTTTCATATGCTTAATGTAATAATGCGTTAATACATTAAATAGCAGAATACTCGAGCACTGCCGCCTTGGCAAGCGCCTGGCGCGAGCGCAGTCTGTGGTCGATAGGGATTGTTCTGGGTTGCTCAGCCGGCAAGCGTGCCGGCGGCGACCAGTTCGCAGATGGCGCGCACGTCGGCGTCCATGGCCCTATCGCGCGACACGAAGGCGATGCGTTCGCGGATTTTCGCGAATGCGGCGCGCACGGGCGCACCGGCATGGAAATCCTCACCGTGCGCGAGCGCATCCATCAACGCGCGCACTTCGCGTTCGAACTGCGCATGCTCGACATGTTCCTTCCGCGGCGCGCCGGAAATCTTGCGCGCCAGCGCCTGCCAGTCGCCGCGTGCGGCGAGCGTGCGTGCGGCATTGAGCATCCCCTGCCGGTATTCCAGCGCTTGCGCGGCCGTGTACAACTCCAGCGCGAGCACCTCGCCGAGGTCGGCGAGCATATCGAGCACGTGGCGCGCTTCGTTCGCACCCATCGAGACGTGATCCTCGGCATTCGCGCTGGTCGGAATCGAATACACGCTGGCCGGATGCGCGCGCGTGGCCAGGTCGTTGACCAGGGCCGCGGCGGTGTACTGCACGATCATGAAGCCGGAATCGGTGGCGTCCTCGTTACCGATCAGAAACGCCGGCAAGCCGTCGTTGTTGGCCGGATCGACAAGCTTGTTCAGGCGCCGCTCGCTGATCGAGGCGAGCACCGGAATCGCGGCCTTGACATAGCTCATCGCCAGCGCCAGCGGCATGCCGTGGAAATGGCCGGCGGAGATCACCTGGTCCTCGATGACTTTCGCATCGAGCGCGTCCGGGAAGATCAGAGGATTGTCGGTGACGGCGTTGAGCTCAATGTCGATCACGCGCTGCGCCTGCGCCAGCGCATCGCGCACCGCGCCATGCACCTGCGGGATGCAACGCAGGCAGTAAGCGTCCTGCGGCTGGTGCTTCTTGCCACCCTTGAACGGCAGGAAGCGCGCGTAGAACGCTTCCTTGCCATGCCGCTGCGACGGCGGCACCCAGTCCCAACCGATATCGAAGCGATACTCGCGATCGGCCGGATCGCTCCATGAATCGGTGAGCCAGGTGCGGAACTTCGGCACCAGGTGATACGGAATGTCGGCAAGGGTCGAGTCGTCGAGCAGACGTCGCAAATTGGCCGCCGTTTCCACTTGTCCCGGGTGTGGGCGCAGCGCGTGCACTTCGGATTTGAATGCAGAGGTGCGGCCGGCAAACGCATCGAGTGTCATCGCCGCGGCAAGATCGGCGGTCGCGAGCAATTTTTCCAGTCGATCCAGCGCCAGCACGCCCATCGCCAACATCTGCGTCGTGCCGTTGTTCAGCGCGAGGCCTTCCTTGAACGACAGCTTTACCGGCGCCAATCCGGCACGCTTGATCGCTTCGGCGCCGGACATGCGTTCGCCCTGATAGAACGCTTCGCCTTCGCCCAACAGTACGATCGCCAGATGCGACAACGGCGCCAAGTCCCCACTCGCGCCAACCGAACCTTTTTCGGGAATCACCGGAACTACGCCGCGATTGAGCAATTCGGCGAGCGCCTGCAAGGTGCTTGCGCGGATTCCGGAGTGTCCACGCATCAGCGTGTTGACGCGAATCGCCAGCATTGCGCGCACGACTTCCGTCGACATCGGTTTGCCCACGCACACCGCATGCGTGACCACGAGGTTGTGCTGCAATTCCTCCATCAACGTGCGGTCATTGCCCTGCCCTTCGCCACGCACGCGATGCGCGCCAAGCAGCTTGTCGGCGTTGCTGCCGAAGCCTGTGGTCACGCCGTAGATCGGCTCGCCGCGCTTGACCTGTTCGGCAAGGAAATCCGCCGTGCGCTGCACTTGCGCAAGCTGGGCTGGATCGAGCCCTACGATCGCCTCGCCGCGCGCGATCTGCGCAACCTGCGGGCGCGTCAGACGCGAGCCATCGAGAAGAACGACGTGTCGGGTTTCGCCACTCATGCCGGCATCACCTGCGCCTGCTCCAGTTCCACGCGCAGGGTTTTCACGAGATCCGCGCCGTGCACTTCGAATTGATCCTGTTTGCGCATGTCTTTCACCGCAATGGTGCCCTTGGCGATTTCGTCGGGACCAAGCACAACGACGAAACGGATACCGGCGCGATCGGCGTACTTGAACTGCTTTCCGAGCTTGCCGGATTCCATCACGACTTCGGTAGCGATGCCGGCATGACGCAACTGCGTGGCCAGGCTAAGGCAGGCCGGCAACAGCGCCTCGTCCATCTGCGCCACCAGAACCTGCACGGTATTGCCAGCGGCCCCGAGCAGCTTCGCCTCGCGCAATTGCCAGAACAGGCGCGTCGCGCCGATGGAAATGCCAACACCAGGCAATTTCGACTTGGTGTAATTCGACGCAAGATTGTCGTAACGCCCGCCGGAACAGATGGAACCGATCTGCGGATGTTCGTTGAGCGTGGTTTCGTAGACCGTGCCGGTGTAGTAATCAAGGCCGCGCGTGATCGACAGGTTGATCGCGTAGTGCGTTTCCGGAACACCGAAAGCGCGGATCAGCTCCAGCGTCTGTTTTAATTCCGCTACGCCTTCGACGTAGGCGGCATTGTCCGCACCCAGCGCATCGAGCTTGGCCAACGCATCGGCGTGGCCATGCGAACGGATCTGCACGAAATCGAGGATTTTCTTCGCCGCATCGGCGGACAAGCCAAAGCCTTCGCCCGTCAACGTGTCGCGCACGTAATCCGCGCCGCGCTTGTCGAGCTTGTCGACTTCGCGCAGTGCATGCGCCTGGCGTTCGGGATCGCCAATTCCGACGGACTCGAAAAATCCGCGCATCAGCTTGCGGTTGTTGAGCCAGATCGTGAACGGGCCAATGGCCAGATCGCGGAACACTGCGTAGATTACTGCCGGAATCTCGGCGTCGTAGCGGATCGACAGCGTGTCCTTGCCGATGACGTCGATGTCGCACTGATAGAACTCGCGGAAGCGCCCGCGCTGGGCGCGTTCGCCGCGGTAGACGCGCTGGATCTGGTAGCGCCGGAACGGAAAATTCAGGTCGTGCTCGTGCTCGGCCACGTAGCGCGCCAGCGGCACGGTCAAATCGAATCGCAATGCCAGTTCAGGCAAGCCTTCGGTGGATTTTTCCAGCGCGCCGGTCGATTGCACGAAATAGACCTGGCGCTCGGTTTCGCCGCCCTGCTTGGTCAGCAACACGTCCGAAAACTCCATGACCGGTGTCTCGATGGGCAGGAAGCCGAAGCGCTCGAAATTGCGCCGCACGATGTCGAGCATGCGCTGGAACGCGATCTGGTCCGGCGGCAGCAGTTCCAGCGTGCCGGGCATGGTGCGGGCTTGGGTCAATGCCATGGATTCCTCGCAAACCTGTCTGCCAAAGCAAAAAAACCGGCGCTCGGCCGGTTTTTTGTTCAATCACTGGTCGGGGTGAGAGGATTCGAACCTCCGACTTCTACCTCCCGAAAGTAGCGCTCTACCAGGCTGAGCTACACCCCGACACGGAAAGCAAAACGAGCCGCGCATTCTAGCGGCGCAGCTGCACTGGCGCAAGACGAAAACGCCCGGCGGGTGCCGGGCGTTTTGTTCACTGCCAAGAGGTTTTCGCTTACTTGCTGCATTCCTTGCCATGCGAAGCGTGATTGCCGGCCGCCTTGGCCGCCGCTTCGCTCATGTACGAGCCTTCTTTGGTCTTGCCGTACCACTCGTCGCCCTGGCAGTGGTAGACCTTGGAGCCGGCATTGACCCACACCAGACCTGGTCCGCCACCGGGTTTCTGCGCGATCTGCGAAGCCGGTGTCGGCGGCGTGCGCTTGGACGCAGCGGCCTTTGGCGACGGAGAGGGTGCGGCCACCGGAGATGCCGCCGGTGCGGGCGCAGCCGCCGGAGCGGTCGCTGGAGCGGCAGCTTCCGCGGCTTCGGCTTTCTTCGGCGTCTTCGATTTCTTCGCCGCCTTCGCCGGCGCAGCCGACGCGTCATTCGCAGCGGCCGCTGTCGATCCCGCCGCGGTCGAATCGCCGTTGATCCATTCCTTCACGCCCTTGTGGCCGCGACAGGCGCCCTTGTGCGTGGTGCCGGTGTAATACGTGCCGTCCTTGCAAGCCGCCGTGGCGCCAGCCGGTGCCTGGGCGTACGCGCCCGCGGTCAGCAGCATGCCAAGACCGAGTGCGGCCGAAACAAGCAATGTCTTCATCGCAGTCTCCATTTGATGGGGGGAATCCTCTGGCGCAAACGAATGTGCGCGCCGGAGAGAATCCGCGCAAGATCATCAACTGTCAATCGTTTGCGGCAGCTCCCGGAATGCCGTTCAGCCGTTTTCGCACTCTTGTTCAGCTTCGTGCGATGACTTGCCAGCCATGCCGGTCGAAGACCCACAATCCCGGCATTCGACGCGCCAGTTTCACGAAACCCAGGCGCCAATCCGCACAACCGGATTCGAATGTCACCGACACCCGGTTGCCGGCATGTTCGATATGCGCCACGCCAGCCGGATTTTCCTGCATTGCATCGAAAACCGGCAACTCGGCAGCACCGGATCTCCAGGGCATCAGCAAGCGGCGCGAATGCCCGCCACCATCCATGACGATGAACAGGCTCAACCCGCGTCGCGCCTGTCGCCCATCGAGTTCCACGCGCAGGCGACCGCTGCCGTCAGCTTGCGCGCGCAGCGGACTCTGCGGATTCTGGGCGGCTCGGGCATTCGCCAGAAAGACCTCGTCCGCGCAGGCATGGCGCAGGAAACGCTTGCTGCTGAGCCGCATCTGGGTGGCGTGGGCAAGAATCGCTGCACGTTTGACTCCCTGCATGGCCGGCGTCAGTTCGCAGTGCGTCGCAGCACCGGCGCCGCCGCCATGCACGGCGAACTCCAGCAAATGCGGAACCTTCGCGTCGGCAGCGACCAGCGCCAGTCGCACCAGCACATTGGCCGCGCTGTGATCCGGGTGGAGATCGGCCATGGACGGCAACACGATCCAATTCGGAGCGAAGGCGGCAATCGATGCACGCAAGCCGGACAATACCGCCGCATCGGCACGCATCAGCAGATCGGTCAGGCCAAGGTCCGGCAGGCCGAAAAATTGTTCCGAGTCGTTGTCCAGACCAAGCACGCGCATGGCTTCGCGCGCTTCCGCGCGCCGGCGCGTGCCCCAGCGCGCGCGCGCGGCGGCATCGATGCGCCAGCGCTTCTCGATCCAGCGCTGCGGCCAGACGTTGGCATCGCCATCGGTGAGGACGATCACGCGCACGGCAGCGCCGACCGCTTGCGCCGCCTGGATCAGTCCGCCCGTGGCGATGGACTCGTCGTCCGGATGCGGGGCAATGATCACGATCCGATCCGTCGCAGTGAACGTCAGCGTGTCGCTCAAGAACATGGCGCCTTGGGTTGCATGCGGAAACGATAGTCTGCGGCGGCGGCACTGCGCAACCGGACTTTCCGTTAAGCGCCGTTTAACCCCGATTCGGCGATTGTCGGGTATCTTTGCTGGCGCTGCATTTCACCACGGCCCCGAACCGCACACGAGCGGTCGCGATTCGAGCAACCTGCCATGCATACTCAAGTCCTGCCGGCACCTGCGGCAGCACCCGATTACCACCTGCAGCCCGGCGACGTTTTCTATCGCGTCGCGATTCTCGTCGGCTTCATCGTCGTCATCGTGGCGACCTGGCAACTGCGGGCCTTTCACGGCCTGCTGCATTCGGCACATCAGTACGGTTGGCTGGGCTATGTCGCGCGCCCGAGCCTGCTCTGGGCCGGCATGGGTCTGCTGATGCTGCTGTATCGCACCCTGCTCTGGTTCCGGTATCGCATACCGCCGGTCGCGACCATGGACGATGCACCCATGCTGACGGTGATCATTCCCGCCTTCAACGAAGGCGAGATGGTTGCGCGCACGATCGAGTCGGTTGCCGGTGCGCGCTACCCGCATGACCGGCTGGAAATCTTCGTCATCGACGATGGCAGCCGAGACGACACCTGGACCCACATCGAGCGTACCGCCGCGCGCTTCCCCGATCTGGTCACCGCACTGCGTTTTCCGCAGAACCGCGGCAAGCGCGCGGCGCTCGAAGCCGGTTTCCGCCGCGGCAGGGGCGAGGTGATGGTGACGATCGACTCGGACAGCGTGATTGACGCCGATACCCTGCTCGCCATGGCCGGTCCGTTCCGCGATCCCAAGGTCGGCGCGGTCGCCGGAAAGGTCAGCGTGTACAACCGCGCCGCCGGCATCATCCCGCGCATGCTCAATGTGCGCTTCGTACTGTCGTTCGACTTCCTGCGCGCGGCGCAAAGTACCTACGGCACCGTGTACTGCTGCCCGGGCGCGCTTGCCGCCTATCGCACGCAAGCCGTGCGCCATGTGCTGGAACGCTGGGTCAGCCAGCACTTCCTCGGCGCGCGTTGCACGTTCGGCGAAGACCGCGCGATGACCAACGACATCCTCGACGCCGGCTACGACAGCGTCTACCAGCGCGCAGGCGTCGTCCATACCATCGTGCCGGTGCAATACAAGAAACTGTGCAAAATGTTCCTGCGCTGGGATCGCAGCTACGTGCGCGAGGAAATGCGCTTCCTCGGCCGCATCGTCTGGAAGCGGCCGCGCCGCGCGCGCGCGATCGCGCTGGCCGATTCGCTGGTCACGACGACGCGCCATCCGGTCGGAATTGCCGCAATGTGCCTGCTCGTGGCGACGATGTTCGACCATCCGGACATGCTGCTGCGCTTCGCCTGCGCCATGCTGATCGTCGCCGCGTTCAACATGCTCTACTACCTGCGCGCGGAACGTTCCTGGGACTTCATCTACGGCATCGGCTATTCGTTCTTCTCGGTGTTCGCATTGTCGTGGATTTTTCCGTATGCGGTGTGCACGGCACGCAAGCAGGGTTGGCTCACGCGCTGAGTAAGTCCAGGCGCTTGCGCAGCTCATCCAGGCGCAAATCCGCATGCGCGCCGGGCGAGACACGCGCCGCAAGGCTTTGTTCCGCAGCGCGTCCTCGCCCCGCCGACGCCGCCGCTTCCGCCGCCACCCGATACGCGTCGCGGAACGGCACGCCTGCCACGGCCTGCTCGATCGCCACATCCGTCGCGTACATCTGCGGTTCAATCGCCGCGCGCATCGCATCCGCATTCCAGGTCATGCGCGCGAGCAAATCGGGAACGAGTTCCAGCGCCATCAAACCGTGGCGTACGCCGTGAAAAATCGAGCCCTTCGAAAACTGCAGGTCGCGCTGGTAACCCGACGGCAATGACAGCAATTGTTCGATTTCAGTGCGCGCAGCGGCGACGCTTGCGAAGCTCGCCCGCAGCAACTCCACGACATCCGGGTTGCGCTTGTTCGGCATGATCGACGAACCGGTGGTGTATTCGTCCGGCAGCGACACGAAGCCGAACTCGGTCGTGGTGAACAGCGACAGATCCCAGGCGAGGCGGCGCAAGTCGAGCAAGGCGCTGCCAAAGGCTTCGAGTACGGCGACCTCGAACTTGCCGCGCGACAATTGCGCGGCTATCGGGTTGACCTGCATTCGCGCGAAGCCGAGCGCACGCGTCGTGTGTTCGCGATCGAGTTTCAGGTTTACGCCGTAACCGGCAGCGGTTCCGAGCGGGTTGGCGTCGATCCAGTCGAACGTGTCGCGCGCACGCTGCGCGTCGTCGATGAAACCTTCCGCAGAACCGGCGAACCACATCGCAGTGGACGACACCACGGCGCGTTGCAGGTGCGTGTAGCCCGGCAGCGGCAGCGATTCGTTTTCTGCGCGATCCAGGCATGTGCGGGCGATGTCGTGGCAATGCGCTTGCAACTGCACCAGCTTTTCCTTCAACCACAACCGCGTCGCGACAAGGATCTGGTCGTTGCGGCTGCGCCCGGTGTGCACGCGCCGTCCGGCGTCGCCGAGGCGTTCAGTCAGGCGCGCCTCGATCGCGGAGTGGCCGTCCTCATTGCGTTCATCCAGCACGAACTGGCCGCTGCGAAAGTCCTCGGCAAGTGCGTCCAGCTCGCGCGCAATGGCATCGCGTTCGTTCGGGGTCACAACGCCAATGTTCGCCAATCCATCGACATGCGCACGGCTCGCCGCGATATCGTGCAGGAAGAACTCGCGATCCAGAATCACGTCATCGCCTGCGAGGAAGCGCATGATCTTCGCGTCGATGCGCGTAGTGGATTTCTGCCACAGTGGCTGGGTCATGGCTCTTCTTCCTCAGTCGAACGGAATCGCCGTGTACTCATCCACGCCGATGGCGCGGTTGAGGTTCTGCACGACCTGGGTCGCGGCGCCCTTGAGCAGATTGTCCAGCGTCGCCACGATTACCACGCGCTTGCCGTCGGCGGCCAGCGTGAATCCGCCGATCTGCGCGTCATGCCGGTGGGCGATGCGGCTGACCCATGGAGCCTCGTCGATCACCGTCACCAGCTTCTCGGCAGCGTACGCGGCATGGAACCGCGCAAGGATTTCTTCGCGCTTCATGACGTGACTCAAATGCAGATTCACGGTGACGGTCAGGCCGCGGAAATGCGGCGCGACGTGCGGCATGAAATCCACCGGCACGCCGAGCCGGAAGCTCGCCTCCTTCTCGTGGGTGTGCCCGGTGAGCGCATACGGCATCAGGTTGTCGCGCAGTTTTTGCGGATCGTTCTTGTCCGATGGCGTGGTGCCTGCGCCGGAATAGCCGGACACGCCGAAGCACGCCGGTGGCGCGGCGAGCAGATCCTTCAGCGGTGCGATGGCCAACTGCATCGCCGTCGCATAGCAGCCGGGGTTGCTGATGCGCTTCTGCCCCGCGTAACCCTTGCGGGTGAGTTCCGGCAGGCCGTAATACCAGGCGGCGTCGAAGCGAAAGTCGGCGGAAAGATCGAGCACCAAAGTCTGCGGCGCGGCGACATCGATGGCTTGCACGTAAGGCACCGCCTTGCCGTTGGGCAGGGCCAGGATCACAACGTCGGCACGTTTGGCCACCACCGCGGCGGGATCGCGGTTCTCGTAGCGCAGATCGCCGGTATGGGAGTCGTTGTGCTCACTCACGCGCTGGCCGTCGAGCTCGCGCGAAGAGACGAACACCAGTTCCAGGTCCGGATGCCGCGCGATCAACTTGATCAGTTCGGCGCCCGTGTACCCACGGGCACCGACGATGCCGATTCGCTGCTTGCTCATGCGTCCACCAGCGTCGGTTCGCGTTGCGCACAATGCGTTGCGCAGCGTTCGATGGCGGAAAAGTCGTCGCCAAGCCCATACCAGAACGCGCGCCAGCGATCCTGCCGGATGCAGCCGTCGGCCTGTTCGTGGTAGAAGGCGTTGATGCTGTTGCGATGACGCGAGCGCCAGAACAGGCACGGGTTTTCCGCGCGCATCACCAGCCACACCGCGCGACCCAGGCCCTCGCCCTGTGCGTCGTCGAGCACGGCGAACTTGTCCAGGTACGGCATGCCGTCTTCCAGCGTGAGGATCATCGCAGCGCGGTAGTTCTCGCTCACGTAAATGCGAAACGGCCGCGTGTGCTCGAAATAATCCGGTACCAGCTTGCGGCCGAAACTCGACTCGATCAGCGCGCGCAAACGCGTGCAATCCACGGCGTTCCAGTCGTCGAAACGCTGCACTTTTTCGCCACGCCGGACCAGCGTGCCCGAGCCCTTGTGGGTGAACAGTTCCTTGGCCAGTTCCGACGGCCGCGTGATTGATACCGACGAGGTCAGCGGCAGGTCGTTCAACAGGTCGGCGATCTGTTCGATCTTCAGGCGCATGCCGCCTTCGATCCACGGCTGCGCCATCAGATGCGTGTATTCGGTGCTGAGGTTGATCGAGTCGATGATCCGCCCCGTGCCATCGAGCAGTCCGCCGCTGCCGGTAAGGAACACGATCTTGTATGGTTGCAGCACGCGCACCAGTTCGTTCGCGGCCACGTCGGCGTTGATGTTGAGGATCTGGCCCTCGTCGGTTTCGCCGAGGCTCGCGATCACCGGGATCGAGTTCGCGCGCAGGCTGGCTTCGATCGGCGCGAGATCGATGCGTTCCACCTTGCCGACCATGCCATAGGCGTCGCGATCGAGATAACCGGCCATGAACACGCCCGAGGGTATTGCCGTGGCGCGGGTGTCCATCGCCTGCAACGCCTCCACCAACTTCAGGTTCTGCTGCACGAAAACGCGGCGCACGATGCCGAGCGCTTTCGGCGAGGTCACGCGCAAGCCATTCGCCGTTCGCTTCTCGATGCCGGCGACGGAAAGTTCCGCATCGAGTTGCGGGCCGGCACCGTGCAGCACGATCGGCGTGAGTCCCACGCGCTGCAGGAAGGTCAGCGAGGAAGCAAGGTCCGCCAGCTCGTCGCGCAACACCGCTCCACCGACCTTGACCACGGCAAAGCGCTTGGCATCGAGCTGCGAGAAGCGCTTCAGATAGGCCTGGATTTCTTTCGCGCTGCCCATGCTCGACAGCAGGCGGACGATCGTTGCGCGTACGTCACTCATCGGCAGGTATCGTTCAATCGGAACACGGCGGAAGCGCCCCCCGATCGTCCATGGGGACGGCGGTGGTCGGAGCGGGATGGCGAGCGTGCAAAAAGCGATTCATGCGGTTTTCTCCAGCAGGCGACGATAGGTTCGGGCGGCGCTGTCGAGCTGTTCCAACGCCACCCATTCATCCGCCGTGTGCGCCTGGGCGATGTCGCCGGGACCGTAGACGAAGGCGGTGTAACCGGCGGCAGAGAACAGCGCGGCTTCGGTCCAGAAATCGACCGCGTTGCCGATCGGAATATCGAGCGCATCGGCGACGTCGCGCGCGGCAAGGCGGCG
>OEIU01000420.1_pt1 | contig 40316 bp, 35 predicted proteins | sample 1539221 | NCBI WGS metagenome assembly OEIU01 (sample SAMN03792071, study PRJEB22550) | activated sludge metagenome | feature: wastewater treatment plant; material: activated sludge; isolation source: Wastewater treatment plant of a petroleum refinery complex | place: Argentina: Zarate | collected...
GGCGTTTTAGAATATGGGAGGACCGGGGCGTGGGCGCGTTTGTCACCCCCGCCGCTTCGTCCGGCGAGCGCTCGGGCCCCCAGAGGCAACCGCCTCGACAGTGAGTCTGGATCCCCGATCGGGCCTGCGGCCCGTCGGGGATGACACAGCTACCGTTCGGACAATCCCATGAACGCGCCGATCAAGCAGCATCTCATCGATCCGGAAATCTGCATCCGGTGCAACACCTGCGAGGAGACCTGCCCGGTCGACGCGATCACGCACGATTCCAACAATTACGTGGTCGACGTCTCGAAGTGCAATCTGTGTCTCAATTGCATTCCGCCCTGCCCGACGGGATCGATCGACAATTGGCGCATCGTGACATCGGCCTATTCGGTCGACGAGCAATATTCCTGGATGGAGCTGCCAGCGCAGGAGCCGGTCGTCGTCGCCGGAAATTCCGAAGCGATCGACGACGACGTGCAGGCGCTGATCGACAGCGCGCATACGGGCGCGGGCGGCAAGTCCGTCGCGCCGGCCTCCGCCGCGAAACCGTCGGTCAACCTGTTCAACCGCGAGAAGCCGATCGTCGCGACCGTCACCGGCAATTATCGCCTGACGCACGAGGAATCCGACGTCGACGTTCATCACGTCATCCTCGACTTCGGCGACACGGCCTTCCCCGTGCTCGAAGGCCAGTCGATCGGCCTCGTCGCGCCGGGCGTCGACGCCGACGGCAAGCCGCATCGCGTGCGCCTCTATTCCATCGCCTCGCCGCGCCACGGCGAACGGCCGAACCACAACAATCTCGCGCTGACGGTCAAGCGCGAGCCGAACGGCGTCTGCTCGAACTACGTCTGCGATCTCAAGAAGGGCGACCGCATCGAGGTGACGGGCCCGTTCGGCGCCACGTTCCTCATGCCGAACGATCCGGACGCCAATATCGTCATGATCTGCACCGGCACGGGCTCGGCGCCGTTCCGCGCCTTCACCGAATGGCGCCGCCGCGCCGCGCCCAATGCGCCCGGCCGCATGATGCTGTTCTTCGGCGCGCGCCGCCCGCAGGACCTGCCCTATTTCGGCCCGTTGCAGAAAGTGCCGGACGCGCTGCTCGGCAAGCATTTCGCCTATTCGCGCGTGCCCGGCGAGAAGAAGGTCTACGTGCAGGACCTCATGCGCGTTCAGCACGGCGAGCTCTCGCGCCTGCTGAAATCGGACAAGACGCACATCTATGTCTGCGGCCTCAAGGGCATGGAGCAGGGCGTCGATTCCGCGCTCGACGATATCTGCCGCGGCGCCGAACTGAAATGGCGTGAGATGCGCGACGCCATGCGCGCCGAAGGCCGCTATCACGTCGAAACCTACTGAGCGCAGGAGCGCTCGCCTTCGGCCGGCGAATCCGGCACTTTGCGCGGATGCCCAGGGACGCTGTCCGATTTCCCGCATGGCGCGCGCCATGACGCCCCTTGACCCGTCGACCCCGGCGGCCGAGGCGCTCGCCCGCATTGCTGCGGCCGATCCCGCGCGCCCCTTCGTTGTCGCGCAGCTCGGCCAGTCGCTGGACGGCCGCATAGCGACCGTCAATGGCGAATCTCTCTACATCAATGGCGAGGAAGGGCTCGATCATCTGCATCGTCTGCGCGCGATGGTCGACGCCGTCGTCGTCGGCGCCGGCACGATCAGCGCCGACAACCCCCACCTCACGGTGCGGCGCGTCAGCGGAAGGAGCCCCGCGCGCGTCGTCGTCGATCCGCGCGGACGTCTGGGACATGAGGGCCGCTGGCTCGCCGACGACGGCGTCCGGCGACTGGTCGTCAGCGCCGCGCCGGTCTCCGCCGCGCCGGGTGTCGAAACCATCGTGCTGCCTGCGCGCGCCGGCCGGATCGCGCCGCCCGACATTGTCGCGGCGCTGGCGGCGCACGGCCTTCGGCGCATCCTCGTCGAAGGCGGCGCCACGACGATCTCGTCGTTCATCGACGCCGGCGCCGTTGACAGGCTGCATATCCTCTTCGGCTGCACGATCATCGGTTCGGGGCGTCCCGGCCTCGAGCTCAGACCGATCGAACGACTGGCCGATGCGCGGCGCCCGGCGACCGAAATCTACAAGCTCGGCCGCTGCGACGTTCTGTTCGACTGCGGCTTGCGCGACGAGGGCCGGTAGCGGCCTTCGGATCAGCCAGGCCGCGCGAAAAGGTCGAGATGGCCGATCTCGACAACCGCCTCTGCGCGCGCCGCGCGCCAGCCTTCCGCCGTTTCCGCGCTGACGAGCCCCGTCTCGGCGCATGCGTCGGCGACGCCGTTGGCGAGCAAGGCGATGAGAGCGGCGTCGGCGCGCGTCAGCCGCCAGGGACTTTCGCCTGTCGTGACCGCATATCCCTGCGCCTCGAACAGCCGCGTCAGAATGCCGGTCGCCCGCGGCCCGACCGACGGACCAAACCCCTTGTCGCGTCCCTGATGCGCGTGAAAGGCCGCGAGTATGTCCGCATCGCGCGCATCGGGCGGCGACCATGTCTCGACCCCGTTGTAGGTCAGCGCTGTGTAGAAGGGCGTCCGCGCCGCCGAGACACGCGCGACGAAACGTTCAATCCAGTCCTGCGAGACGAGATCGAACAGCGCGGCCGCCGTCACGAGATCGGCGCCCAGCGCCGCCGCGGCGTCATGCGAGAGATCGGCCTGCACGAATTCGACGTCGATCGTGCGTCCGTCCCGCGTCAGGCGCAGCGCGCCGTCGATTTCCTCAGCCGTGCGCCCCCATGTCGTCAGCCGTTCGCGCGCCGTGGCGAGCAGGACGGGATCATGGTCCACCAGCCGCCAGCTCTGCCGCGCCGGCAGATGCGGGGCGAGCGCGCGCAGGTTCGAGCCGAGGCCGCAGCCGAGATCGACGATGCGCATATGGGCGCGCCCGGCGAAATGCGCGGCGCAGGCTGCAAGCGCTTTCCCGTTGCGCGCGCGATGGTCGGCCGGTTCGCGGAGATCGAGCCAGGCCGGATCGAAACCGCTCATGAAGACGCTCCCGCGCGCACCGCCCGGAGAAAATCGCGCGCCGTGTCGCTCCAGCGATATTGCCGTGCGGCGGATCGCCAGGCCGCGTCGGCAAGACGCGCGCGAAGGTCGGCGTCGGCGATGAGGGCGGTCAGATGGCTGGCGAGCGCCGTCACATCGCCCGCGGGATAGACGAGGCCGCACCCCTCCGGAAGCGCGCCCATCGCGGCCACTTCGCGCGTGGCGATAACGGGCAGGCCATGTGCGACGGCTTCCGCGATCGCCATGCCGAAGCCTTCGAAATGCGAGGGAGTGACGAAAATATCCGCGCCCGCATAGCCCCGGGCGATCTCGTCCGCGTTCATTGCGCCGGCGAGGCGGATGCGGTCGGCAAGACCGTGCGCGGCGACCAGCGCCGCGATCTCGCGCGCATGATCTGGCGCGAGCGTGAGCGAACCGGCGATGGTCAGCCGCCAGTCGCCCGGCGCCTGCGCCAGCGCGCGCACCAAATCGCCATAGGCCTTGCGCGGCGTGAGCGAGCCGACGGAAAACAGGCGCACGGTTCCGTCGTGCGATCCCGTCGCTCGCGGCGCGGGATCGACGCCCGGCGGCGCATGAAAGAGCCGGTCGCGCGGCGTGTTGAATTCCCGAGCCACGATATCGGCGGGCGCGGCACCCCTCGTGCCCCCCCCCGCCGGGCCCACGCGCGCGGGCGCCCCCCGCACGCGCGGCCCCGCGGCGGGCTGCCGCCGAAAGGCAGCTTCGAGAAACAGCGGATGATGGACCAGCGCGACGGGTCGCGGCGACAGGCCCGCGATCAGCCCGGCCGGCAGGGCGGCATAGGCGAGGCCGTCGATGACGAGCGCGTCGCGCGCGCGGCCCGCAAGCAGGCGCTCCGTCTCGGCGAGATCTTCCTTGGTCGGATAGGGGAAAGACGCCGGCAACGCGATCGGCGTGATGATGCAGTCGAGCGCGACGAGCTCGCGCATCACGCGCCGGTCGTAGCCATAGCCGCCGGTGGGCGCGTCGATGTCGCCGGGATAGGCGAAGTCGATTCGCAAGGCGTCACACCGCGCCTTCGTACCAGCCGCGCGCGACATGCGATTCGTGCAGCGTCACGCGGATGCGCTCGACGCCCTCGCCGCCGGGCCCGAGCGCGCCGGACCGTGCGGCCTCGGCCATCTGCAGGAAGATGTGGCGGCTGAGAAACTCCGTCGTCGTCTGCTTGCCCTTGAACGCGGGCAGCTCGTCCAGATTGCGGTAGGCGAGCGGCGCCAGCGCCGCGTCGAGCGCAGTCTGCGCGCGGCCGATGTCCACGACCACGCCGTCGGCCGTCAGCTCCTGCCGCATGAAGGCGACGTCGATGACGAAGGTCGCGCCGTGCAGGCGTTGCGCCGGCCCGAACAGATCGCCCTTGAACGAATGCGCGATCATGATGTGAGACCGCACTTCAACCGCGTACATGATCTTCCTTTCAATCGTAGACGACGAGGGGAGCGACGCCCGGCGCGCCGGGCGTGAGCAGGCGCGGCATCTCGTCCGCAAGGCGGGAAAAGGGAATGCGCTCGCCGATCAGCATGTCGAGACGCGAATCGGCGAGAAGGTCGAGCGCCTTGGCGAGCCGCCGCGCATGGCTCCAGCGCGGCCGTCGCGAGGGCGAGACCTGCCCCACCTGCGAGGCGACGATCTGCAGGCGCCTCGCGTGAAAGGCGCCGCCGAGCGGGGCCTCGATCGCGCGGTCGCCATACCAGCTCATTTCGACGAGGCGGGCTTCATTGCCGCAGGCTGCGATGGCCGCGGCGAGACCCGCCGGGGTCGCGGAAGCGTGAAAGACGATGTCCGCGTCGCGCACGGCGTCGCCGTCCGTCGAGAAGCGCGCGCCCAAAGCTTCCGCGATCGCGGCGCGCGAAACCTCGGGGTCGACCAGCGCGACCTCCGCGCCGGGCAGGCCCGCCGCCAGAAAGGCGGTCAGCAGCCCGACGGCGCCGCCGCCGACGATGGCGATGCGATCGCCGGGGCCCGCGCCCGAATCCCAGAGCGCGTTCAACGCCGTTTCCATATTGGGGGCGAGAACCGCACGCTCCGGCGGCGTGGCGTCAGGCACGAGCGCGATCATCGAAGCCGGCGCGACGAAAAAATCCTGATGCGGATGCAGGGCGAAGATCGTGCGGCCGACCAGCTCGCGCGGACCGGCCTCGATCCTTGCGACGGCGCAATAGCCGTATTTCACGGGATAGGGAAAATCGCCCTCCTGCATCGGCCCGCGCATGGCCGCATATTCGCTTTCGGGCACGCGGCCGTTGAAGACGAGCCTCTCGGTTCCCCGGCTGATCGCCGAAAACAGCGTGCGCGCGAGAATTTCGCCGCCGCCCGGCGCGCGCAGCGCGTTCACGCGTAGTTCAGCGCGGCCGGGCGAGACATGCCACAAGGCCCGCGCGGCGCGCCCGGCGTTCGTCGGCCGCTCCTCGGCCGTGGGCGAATTCATCTGGTCCCTCTTCGCGCTTTCGAAACGCGGCCGTTTGCGGCAAGAAGCAGCGGTGAGACATTCGCCCATGACGGCAGCCGAAACAACCATGACGCCCGCCGGCCTGCAGAGGCTGGCGCAAGTCGCCCGCCGTCGCCGGATCGCGCTCGCCCTCAACCTCGCCGTCTATGCGGGACTGAGCGCCTGGCTGGCGCGTATCCTGGCGGCCGGCGGCTGGAGCGCGCTCGATATCGCTTTCTTCGCCTGTTTTCTCGTCGCCTCCCCCTGGGCGACGCTCGGCTTCGTCAACGCGCTGCTCGGGCTCTGGCTCCTGCGGTTTTCGCGCGACGGCCTCGACGCCGCCGCGCCGTTCGCCTTCGCCGGCGAAGGCGGCGGCGCGCTCGAAGGCCGCTACGCGCTTGTCATGACGGTGCGCAACGAGGACGCTACGCGCGCCGTCGGCCGCTTCATGCGCATGGAGGCGGAGCTGGCGGCGACGTCGCAGGCGGGACGTTTCTCCTATCATCTGCTGTCCGACACGTCGCAGGAATCCGTCGCCGCCGCGGAAGCGCGCGAGATCGAGCGATGGCGCGCCGCGCGTCCCGAGGTCGCCGCGCGCGTGCATTATCGCCGCCGCGCCGACAATTCCGGTTTCAAGGCCGGCAACCTCCGCGAGTTCTGCGCGCGTTGCGTTGACGATTACGACGCCATGATCGTGCTCGACGCCGACAGCTACATGCGCGCCAGCGCTGTTCTGCAGCTCTGCCGGATCGCCGAAGACTTCCCGAAGATCGGCATTCTGCAATCGCTCGTGGTCGGCGCGCCGTCCCGCTCGGCCTTCGCGCGTCTCTTCCAGTTCGGCATGCGCGCGGGCATGCGCTCCTACACGATGGGCGCCTCGTGGTGGACCGCCGATTGCGGACCGTTCTGGGGCCACAACGCGCTGGTGCGCATAAAACCTTTCCTCGATCATTGCGACCTGCCGACGATCGGCGGCCGGCCGATCCTCTCGCACGATCAGCTCGAGGCCGCGCTCATGCGCGCGGCCGGCTACGAGGTGCGGGTGCTGCCGCTCGAGAACGGCAGCTTCGAGGAAAACCCGCCCGACATGGTGGAATTCTCCAACCGCGACCTGCGCTGGTGCCAGGGCAACATGCAATATTGGCGGCTGGTCGGGCTTCCGCGAATCCTCCCCGTCAGCCGCTTTCAGCTCTTCTGGGCGATCTCGATGTTCGTCGGCCTGCCCGCCTCGCAGCTCATGCTGATGCTGGCGGCGCTGAAGCCCTTCGACGGCGAGCCTCTCGCGGCCTTTCCGTTTTCGTCCGCGCTCGCCTTTTATTTCGCCTATCTCGCCATCGGCCTGGCCCCGAAGCTCGCCGGCTATGCGGACGTGGCGCTCGCGCGCGAAACGGCGCGCTATGGCGGCGCGGGACGTTTTGCGATGGGCGCCGCGATGGAGCTCGCCGCGTCCTATCTTCTCTCCGCCGCCACGGCCTTTCGCACCTCGCTCTTCCTGATCGGCCTGCCCTTCGGCCGCGATCTGTCCTGGGGCGGCCAGCGACGCGACGCGCATGACGTTTCCTGGATGGCTGCGGCTGCGCCCTTCTGGCCGGGAACGCTGTTCGGCCTCGCTCTGGTCGCGACGCTCGCGCTGGGCGCGCCCGCCGCCATTCCCTATGCGCTGCCCTTCGTCGCGGGGCTCATCGTCGCCATTCCCTTCGCGAAATTCACGGCCGCGCCCGGCCTCGGCGAAACAATGGCCCGCGCGGGCCTCTGCGCCACGCCGGAGGAGGCGGCGGGCGACTGGCCGCTCGCCTCAGGGCACGATGACGAAAAACACGAAGGACGCGAAGATCGACAGGTGTACGACGCCCTGTAGCAGCGTCGTGCGGCCGGTGCCGAGCGTGATGACGCTGATCAGCAATGTCAGCGCGAGCAGAACGACATCCTTGATCGGCAGGCCGAGCTCGATCGGATAGTCGGCGACGATCGACAGCGCGCCGATGGCGGGGATCGTCAGAGCGATGCTGGCGAGCGCCGAGCCCAGCGCCAGGTTGAGGCTGGTCTGCAGGCGATTGGCGCTCGCCGCGCGCAGCGCCGCGATGCCTTCAGGCAGCAGCACGATGGTCGCGATGACGACGCCGACGAGCCCGCGCGGCGCGCCAAGGCGGTCGATGCCGTGCTCGAGCGCCGGCGTGAGGAACTTGGCGAGCAGAACCACGCAGGTGAGCGCGACCAGGAGCAGGGCGGCGCTGAACGCGGTCGCGCCCGCTGTCGGATTCGGGAAATGCGTATGTCCGTCGTCGTTCTCGTCGCCGGCTGGCATGAAGCTGTCGCGATGGCGCACCGTCTGGATGAAGACGAAGGAAAAATAGAGAAAGAGGGAGATGACGGCCGCGAAGGCGGTCTGCGATTTCGAGAAGGCCGGCCCTTCCGCGCTGGTCGTCACGTTCGGCACGATGAGCGTGAGCGCGGTCAGCGCCGCCAGGACGGCCAGGGTCGCGCTCGCCCCCTCCAGTCGGAACCGCTGCGAATGATGCTTCACGCCGCCCGCCAGCAGGCAGGCGCCGACGATGCCGTTGCAGGCGATCATGACGGCGGAAAAGACCGTGTCGCGCGCCAGCGTGGGTTTTGGCGTATCGAAGCCGAGCATGATGGAGAGGATGAGCCCGACCTCGATCACCGTCACCGCGATGGCCAGGATGAGCGGTCCGAAGGGCTCGCCGGTCTTGCTGGCGATCACTTCCGCGTGGTGCACGGCCGCGAACACCGTTCCGATCAGCGCAATGGCACTTGCCGCGGCGCTCAAGCCGCCATGGTCTCCGGAGGCGGCGAAGGCGAGCGCTGCGAGGCCGGCGAGCGGCCACAGCCATGAACTTCGCGCGGCGAGCGCGGTTTTGAGGTCGAAGGGAGTCATGGAGCGAAGATAGGGCCTCGCGCTCGCAATCGGAACCTTGGCCGGCCGAATTCAGGCCGGCGTCACGCGCCGCAGGGTGAGATTGATGCGCGCGTCGTTGGCGAGGAGCGTCGATGTTCCCGGAAAGAGACGGTCGACGCCGTGATGGCAGAAGCGCGATTGCCCGCCGATGACGACGGCGTCGCCGGATGAGAGTTTCACGGATTTCGTCGGATCGCCGCGCTTTGAGCCGCCGTAGCGAAACAGACAGGTCGCGCCGAGCGAGATCGAGAGCACCGGCGCGCGCGGCTCCTGCTCGTCTGAATCGACATGCAGCCCCATGCGCGCGCCGGCCGCGTAGAAATTGACGAGACAGGCTTCCGGCTGCGCGTCGAAGCCTGCGAGATCGCGCCATGCGTCGAGCAGGGCGGGCGGCATCGCGGGCCACGGCTCGCCCGTCGCCGGATGGGTCGCCTGATAGCGGTAGCCGCCATCTCGATCGGACACCCAGCCAAGCGGCCCGCAATTGGTCATGCGCACGGAGAAAGGCTTGCCGGTGCGCGGCATGGTCGGCGTGAACAGCGGCGCGGCGCGCACGATATCGCGGATCGCGGCGACCAGTGCCTCCTGTTCGACGCGCGAAAAATGCGCCGGGCGATAGATCAGCCCCGGCGCGAGTTCGATCACGCCGTCAGCACCTTCTTCGATTCGACCGTCGAATCCGCCTTGAGCCGGTAGACGAGCGGCACGCCGGTCTCCAGCTCCATCGAGGGGATCGTCTCGGGCGTCAGCCGGTCGAGCACCATGACGAGCGCGCGCAGCGAATTGCCGTGCGCGACGACCAGCGTGCGCTGTCCGCCCAGCACGCGCGGCAGGATGTTCTGGCAATAATAGGGAAGCGTCCGGGCGACGGTGTCCTTCAGGCTCTCGCCGCCGGGCGGGGCGATATCGTAGGAGCGCCGCCAGATATGCACCTGTTCCTCGCCCCATTTCTTGCGCGCGTCGTCCTTGTTGAGGCCGGAGAGATCGCCGTAGTCGCGCTCGTTCAGCGCCTGGTCCTTCGTGGTTTCGAGGCCGCTCTGGCCGAGTTCGGCGAGCGCCAGCGTCGCCGTGTCCTGCGCGCGGGTCAGCGCCGAGGTGAAGACGGTGTCGAAGGTCAGGCCCAGCGCCTTGAGGCGCTGGCCGGCGGCCTTCGCCTCCTCGATTCCCTTTGGCGTCAGGCCGGGGTCCTTCCAGCCCGTGAACAGGTTCTTGAGGTTCCAGTCGCTCTGGCCGTGACGCAAGAGCACGAGAAGGCGGTCCATTTTAGCTCCTTGATTCCCTCCCCCTGTGGGGAGGGTTAGGGTGGGGGTCGGGTAACCTGGCGAGCTTGCGCGACCCCCTCCCCCCGCCCCTCCCCGCAAGGGGAAGAGGAGGAAGCCTGCGCTAAAGCGGCGTCAGTCGTTCAGCCCGAGCACGTCGAGCATGGAATATTGGCCGGGCTTGCGGCCGCGCGCCCAGAGCGCGGCCTTGATCGCGCCGTTGGCGAAGAGGCTGCGGTCCTCCGCGTGATGGCTGAGCGTGATGCGCTCGCCGGCGCCGGCCAGGATCACGGAATGATCGCCGATCACCGTGCCGCCGCGCAAAGCAGCGAAGCCGATATCGCCCGCCTTGCGCGCGCCCGTATGGCCGTCGCGCGAGCGCACGGAATGATCGTTCAGATTGATCTGCCGGCCGCGCGCGGCCGCCTCGCCGAGCAGCAGCGCGGTGCCGGAGGGCGCGTCGACCTTCATGCGATGATGCATCTCGAGGATCTCGATGTCCCAGTCGGGACCGAGCGCGGCGGCGGCCTTCTGCACGAGCACGGCGAGCATGTTGACGCCGAGGCTCATGTTGCCCGAGCGCACGATCGGCGCATGGCGCGCGGCGGCCGCGATCTTCGCGAGATCGTCGGCGGAAAGCCCCGTGGTGCCGATGATATGCGCGATGCGCGCCTGCGCGGCGAGCGCCGCGAGTTCGACCGTCGCGGCGGGCGCGGTGAAATCGACGATTCCCTCCGCGTGGAGAACTGCCTGCAATGCGTCCTCGGTCACCGGCACGCCGAGCGGTCCGACTCCGGCCAGTTCGCCCGCATCCTTGCCGAGCGACGGCGAGCCCGCGCGCTCCAGCGCGGCGTGCACGGTCACGCCCTCGGCCTCCGTGATCGCCTTGACGAGCGCGCGGCCCATGCGGCCGCCCGCGCCCATCACCACCAGCCGCATGTCCGCCATTGGTCCGGTTCCTCTGAAAGCGGCGTCTTCATAGCCGATGCGGGCCGCCCGTGCATCCCCTCCGGGTCAAGGGCGATACGGCTGGGCGCCGTCGAGGTCCCTCCCGGGAGGAGGAGGAGAGACGCCCTACAAAGTCTGAAACAGAACGAGCGCATCCACGTAGCCGTGCGTCGGATGCGCGAAGGCGCCCGGCAGCCGGCCGACGATCGCAAAACCCATCGCCTGCCACAGCCGCACCGCGCGCTCGTTCGTCGAGATCACGAGATTGAACTGCATGGCGCGAAAACCGCGACGGCGCGCCTGATCGAGGGAATGCGCGCACATGGCGCGCGCGACCCCTTTGCCGAACGAATCCGCTGCGGTCATGTAGCCGCAATTGGCGACATGCGCGCCCGCGCCGGTCGTGTTGGCCCGCAGATAGTAGGTCCCGACGATACGCCCGTTGTCTTCGGCCACGAACACGGCATGGCCGGCCGTGAACCAGTAGGCGAGCGCGTCGCGTTCGCCCATGTCGCGCGGCAGCGGATAGGTTTCGCCGGCGCGGATGGTCGGTTCGAGGATCGACCAGATCGCGTCGGCGTCCTCCGCGCGCGCCGGGCGGATCATCATCCGCGCAGGACCGCGCCGGTCTTCTTCGTGGCTTCCGCGACGATCCTGCCCGCCACAGCCTCGATCTCCGCGTCCGTCAGCGTCTTTTCACGTGGCTCGAGACGCACGGACACGGCCACCGACTTCTTGCCCTCGGGCACGCCCGCGCCTTCGTAGACGTCGAAGACGCTGGCGTCGGCGATCAGCGCCCGGTCGGCGCCGAGCACGGCTTTCAACAGGTCGCCGGCGCGCGTGGAGCGATCGACGATGAAGGCGAAATCGCGTTCGAGCGGCATGAGATCGGAGAGATCGAGCTTCGGTTTCGCCTTGGTGGGCCTGGCCTTGGGCGCCGGCACGCCGTCCAGCGTGATCTCGAAACCGGCGAGCGGGCCGGACACGTCGAGCGCCTCCAGCGTCGCGGGATGGAACTCGCCGAACCAGCCGGCGATATTCTTCGGCCCGAATTGCAGGGTCGCGGAACGGCCGGGATGCAGGAAGGACGGCCCGCCGGGCGCGATCTGGACGGCGCTGGCGCTCACCCCGAGCGCAGCCAGCAGCGCCAGCGCATCGGCCTTGGCGTCGAACACGTCCACGGGCGCGGCGCGCGACCCCCAGATGCGGCCCGCGCCGCCGACCTTGGCCGTGCCGCGCCGGACGCCGGCGGCGTTGGTGAACTGGTCCTTGTCGCCGTCGCCGCGGAACACCTGCCCGACCTCGAACAGCGCGACGTCGGTCGTTCCGCGATCGGCGTTGCGCTGCGCCGCCGCCAGCAGGCCGGGCGCGAGGCTCGGCCGCATGTCCGAGAGATCGGAGGCGATGGGGTTGGCGAGCGTCAGCGACGGTTGACCGCCGCCGAACGCGTCGGCCTGCGTCTTCGACACGAAAGACCAGTTGACCGCTTCCAGCATGCCGCGCGCGGCCAGCGCCCGTCGCGCGCCGGAAACGCGCCGCTGCAGGAGCGTCAGCACGGGTTCGGCCACGCCATGCGCCTCGCGCCCCAGCGGCGTCGATTGCACGCGGTCGAGGCCGGCGATGCGCACGATCTCCTCCACGAGATCGGCGACGCCTTCGACATCCGGCCGCCACGACGGGATGTGCACGTAGGCGCGGTCGGCGTTGCCGGCCGTGCGCTCGACCGCAAAGCCGAGCTTTTCGAGGATTCCGGCCATCTCCGAAATCTCGAGTTCGAGGCCGGTCAGGCGCTGCACTTCGCTCCACGGGAAGAGCAGCGCGGGTCGCGCGGGCGGAAGCTGGCCCGCGACGACCATGTCTGACGGCTCGCCGCCGCAGAACTTCATCACGAGTTCGGTCGCGAGATCGCAGCCGGGAACATTGAAGGCCGGATCGACGCCGCGCTCGAAGCGGTAGCGCGCGTCGGTCGAAATGCCGAGCCGGCGGCCGGTATGCGCGATGTTGGCGGGATCCCACAGCGCGCTCTCGATCAGCACGTCGGTGGTGTTTTCGTCGCAACCCGAATGCTCGCCGCCCATCACGCCGGCGATGGATTCGACGCCATTGTCGTCGGCGATGACGACGTTCGACGCGTCGAGCGCATAGGTCTTGCCGTCGAGCGCCAGCACCTCGTCGCCCGCGCGTCCGCGCCGCACGATCAGATTGCCCGCGACCTTCTTCGCATCGAACACGTGCAGCGGCCGCGCGCGGTCGAAGGTGACGTAATTGGTGATGTCGACCAGCGCATTGATCGGCCTGAGCCCGATCGCCTTCAGCCGGCGTTGCATCCACTCGGGCGATGGGCCGTTATTCACGCCCCGCACCATGCGCAGCGCGAATTGCGGGCAGAGTTTGCGGTCGTCGCCTTCGAAATCGAGCGTGACGTTCACAGGGCAGGGAAAGGCGCCTTTGGCCGGGACGACGGCCGGTGTCTTCAGCTTGCCGAGGCCGGCGGCGGCGAGGTCGCGCGCGATACCGGAGACGCCGGCGGCGTCGGGCCGGTTCGGCGTCAGATTGATCTCGATGACGGGATCGCCGAGGCCGGCCCATTCGACATAGCGCGTTCCGACCGGCGCGTCGGCGGGCAGGTCGATGATGCCCTCGTGATCCTCCGAGAGTTCGAGCTCGGCGGCCGAGCACAGCATGCCCAGCGATTCGACGCCGCGGATCAAACCCTTGCCGAGCGTGATCTTCTTGCCCGGAATGTAGGCGCCGGGCGGCGAGAACACGCTCTTCATGCCCGTGCGCGCATTCGGCGCGCCGCAGACGACCTGCACCGGCGCGCCCGAACCCGTGTCGACCATGCACACGCGCAGACGGTCGGCGTTCGGATGAGGCTTTGCCTCGACGACATAGGCGATCGTGAAATCCTTCAGCGCCGCGGCGGGGTCGATCACGTTTTCGACTTCGAGACCGATGCGGGTCAGCGTTTCGCAGATTTCCGCGAGCGAGGCCTCGGTTTCGATGTGGTCCTTGAGCCAGGAGAGGGTGAATTTCATTGTCGTTCCGTGAAATCAGCCGTCATTGCGAGCGAAGCGAAGCAATCCATCCACCGGGCGTGGGCAGGTTCGGGGATGGATTGCTTCGTCGCTTCGCTCCTCGCAATGACGAAAAACCAAGTGTCAGGCCGAAAGTCCGCCCGCCAGCGTCGGGAAATCCAGCGGCCGGAATCCATAGTGCGACAGCCAGCGCGCGTCCGCCTCGAAGAATGGCCGCAAATCCGGCATGCCGTATTTCAGCATGGCGATGCGGTCGATCCCCATGCCCCAGGCGAAGCCCTGGTAGATGTCCGGATCGAGCCCGCAATTGCGCAGCACGTTGGGATGCACCATGCCGCAGCCCAGAATCTCCAGCCAGTCCTCGCCCTCGCCGAAGCGGATTTCGCCGCCCTGGCGCCGGCACTGGATGTCGACTTCCATCGACGGCTCGGTGAAGGGGAAGAACGACGGGCGGAAGCGCATCTTCACGGTCTTCACCTCGAAGAACGCCTTGCAGAATTCCTCCAGAATCCACTTCAGGTGGCCCATATGCGCCGTCTTGTCGATGACGAGGCCTTCGACCTGGTGGAATTGCGGCGTATGCGTCGCGTCGGAATCGATGCGGTAGGTGCGGCCCGGGCAGATCACGCGGATCGGCGGCTGTTGGGAGAGCATGGTGCGCACCTGCACAGGGCTGGTATGCGTGCGCAGGAGCTTCCGCGCGCCGTCGGCGCCGGGATTGAAGAAGAACGTGTCGTGCATCTCGCGGGCCGGATGGCCCTCGGGAAAGTTCAGTTTGGTGAAATTGTAGTCGTCGGTCTCGATGTCCGGACCCTCGGCGACCGCAAAACCCATGTCGGCGAAGATTTCCGTCAATTCGTCCATCACCTGGCTGATCGGATGGATGCGGCCGGTGTCGGGCCCGCCGCTGCGCACCGGCAGCGTGACGTCGAGCGTCTCGGCGGCGAGCCGGGCTTCGAGCGCCGCGCCCTTCAGCACAATCTTGCGTTCGGCGAGCGCTTCGGTAACCCGGTCCTTCAGGGCGTTGATCGCCGCGCCGGCGGTCTTGCGCTCATCCGGCGCCATCTTGCCAAGCGTGGCGAGCAGGGCGGAAACGGAACCCTTCTTGCCGAGCGCGGACACGCGCACGTTTTCGAGCGCGGCCTCGTCGGGGGCGGCGGAAATCTGGCCGAGGATCTCGGTTTCGAGCGTCTTGTGGTCGGACATGCCCTGCTCACGAAGGAATTTGCGCGGCTTGTGCCACGCGGAAACGCGACTGTCGAGAAACGCAAAAGGCCCGCCGGTTGGCGGGCCTCTCATCCGGGAACGCCGGCTTCCAGCCGGCTGCCGGCCGGAGGCCAGCGGTCCCAGCGCTTACGCCGCCTGGGGCAGCGCCGCCTTGGCCTTTTCGACGATGGCCGCAAAAGCGGCCGGCTCGGCGATGGCGAGCTCGGACAGGACCTTGCGGTCGATCTCGACGCCCGCCTTGTTCAGGCCGTCGATGAAGCGCGAATAGGTGAGGCCGGCCTCGCGCACGGCGGCGTTGAGGCGCTGGATCCACAGCGCGCGGAACACGCGCTTCTTCGCCTTGCGGTCGCGCGTGGCGTACTGCATCGACTTGTCGACGGCGGCCTTGGCCGTGCGGATCGTATTCTTGCGGCGACCGTAAAAGCCCTTGGCGGCCTTCAGGGTCTTCTTGTGCTTGGCGTGCGAGGTGACGCCTCTCTTGACGCGAGCCATTTTACAGAACTCCTTGAAAGGAAAAGGGAACCGAACTTCAGCCGTTGGGCAGGAAGTACTTCTTCACGTTGTCGCCGTCCGTCTTGAACATGACGGAAGTGCCGCGAAGGTTCCGGATCTGCTTCTTGGTCCGCTTGATCATGCCATGGCGCTTGCCGCGCTGGGCGTAGACCACCTTGCCGGTGCCGGTGATCTTGAAGCGCTTTTTGGCGCCCGACTTGGTCTTCAGCTTGGGCATTTTGCTCTCCTGCGGCGCGAGCGCCGCTCTATTGTTCGCGTGAGCGAGGAAAAACCGCCACGGCAGCCCATCACTGGCCGGGCGGTTCAAGGCGCGGCTTATAAGCCGAAAGGGCGGGCGCGATCAAGAGCACGGCATGGGTTTCCCTCCCTCCCCGCGAGGGGGAGGGGAGCCGCGGCGGTAATCGCGTCCCACGCAATGCCGGCTGGACCGACCAGTCAAACATGCTAGCGTCCACCGCAAAATCGACGGAGGACCCATGGAGCGCTCGTTCGCCACGGAAATCGAGAGCCTCAAGCTCGGCGAGGGCGAGATTTTTCACGGCGAGGGCATTCTCGCCGTCACCAAGGCGCTGCTGCAGGCCGGCGTCTCCTATGTCGGCGGCTATCAGGGCGCGCCGGTCTCGCATCTGCTCGACGTCATGGTGCAGGCCAAGGACTACATGTCCGAACTCGGCGTGAACGTGGTCGCCTGCACCAACGAGGCCTCGGCCGCCGCCATGCTCGGCGCCTCCATCATGTATCCCGCCCGCGGCGCGGTGACCTGGAAGTCGATCGTCGGCACCAATGTCGCCGCCGACGCGCTCTCCAACCTCGCCTCCCCCGGCGTGAAGGGCGGCTGCCTGATCGTCGTCGGCGAGGATTACGGCGACGGCGCCAGCGTCATTCAGGAGCGCACCCACGCCTACGCCATGAAATCCGCGCTCTGGCTGATGGACCCGCGCCCCAACCTGCCGACCATCGTGCGCTGCGTCGAAAAGGCGTTCGAGCTTTCCGAAGCCTCGCACACACCGGTCATGATGGAGCTGCGCATCCGCGCCTGCCATGTGCAGGGCGAGTTCACGGCGAAGGACAATGTGAAGCCGGCGGTCTCGACGCTGCACAAGCAGCCGGCCGCGCCGCACGACTACGCCACGCTCGCTCATCCCCCGGTCACCTTCGGGCACGAGATCGCCAAATACGCCGACCGCATGCCGGCTGCGCGCAGGTTCATCGTCGGCCATGGGCTCAACGAGAAGATTGACGGCCGCCACGGCGAAGTCGGTCTCATCGTGCAGGGCGGCGTCACCAATGCGCTCGTTCGCGCGCTGCAGGAGATTGGCCTCGCCGGCGCGCAGGGGCGCAGCGACCTGCCCATGCTGGTGCTCAACGTCGTCTATCCCCTTTGCCCCGACGAGATCGTCGGCTTCTGCGCCGGCAAGAAGGCCGTGCTCGTCGTCGAGGAAAGCCAGCCCGAATATATCGAGCACGAGATTTCATCCATCCTGCGCCGCGCCGATGTGAGCACCGCGCTGCACGGCAAGGACATGCTGCCGATGGCCGGCGAATATACGTCCGAAGTCCTGGTCTCCGGCCTCGCCAAATTCATCGACAAGGAAATCCCGCGCCTCGGCAATTCCGGCGCGAAGGCCTATGCCGAGGAGATCGCGGACCTGCGCGCCAAGGCGCTCGCCGCGCTCGGCGGCCCGCCGCCTGCGAGGCCGCCGAGCTTCTGCATCGGCTGTCCAGAGCGGCCGTTCTTCTCGGCGCTCAAACTGGTGGAGAAGGAGGAAGGCCGCTTCCACGTCTCCTCCGACATCGGCTGCCACGCCTTCGGCACGTTCGCGCCCTTCTCCTTCGGCAATTCGATCCTCGGCTTCGGCATGTCGCTGGCGTCGTCCGCCGGCGTGCAGGGTTTTGCGCAGAAGCGCCCGATCGCCATCATGGGCGACGGCGGCTTCTGGCATAACGGCCTGCTGTCCGGCGTCACTGCCCGCCTGCTCAACAAGAGCGACGGCCTGCTCGTCATCATGAAGAACGGCTACACGTCGGCGACCGGCACGCAGGATCTGGTTTCCACGCCGCATCCCGAATTCAAGCGCGCGGCCGGCGGCGATTCGACCACCGACACGGAAATGACGATCGAGGGCACGCTGAGGGGCCTCGGCGTCAAATGGCTGAAGAGCGTGCACACCTACAAGGTGAGCGAGATGCAGGCGACGCTGAAGGAGGCGATGACGACGAGCTACGACGGGCTCAAGGTCATCGTCGCCGAGGGCGAATGCCAGCTCGAACGCCAGCGCCGCATGAAGCCCCTGCGCGCGGCCGCGCTGGCGGCGGGCGAACGCGTCGTCCGCACGCGCTACGGCGTCGACGACGAAACCTGCACGGGCGATCATTCCTGCATCCGCCTGTCCGGCTGCCCGACGCTGACGGTCAAGACCTCGTCCGATCCCTTGAAGAGCGATCCCGTCGCGCATGTCACGAACGGCTGCGTCGGCTGCGGCCTCTGCGGCGAGGCGGCGCATGCGGCGACGCTCTGCCCGTCCTTCTACCGCGCCGAGATCGTCTCCAACCCCAGCGGCCTCGACCGCTTCAAGGCGCGCCTGCGCCGCATTTTCGTGAAGGCCGCGTGATGGGCGAATTGAAGGTCCGTTCGATTCTGATCGGCGCGCTCGGCGGCGAGGGCGGCGGCGTCCTCATGGACTGGATCGTCCATTGCGCGCGCATGAGCGGCCTCGCCGTGCAGGCGACGTCGGTGCCGGGCGTCGCGCAGCGCACGGGCTCGACCTCCTATTACGTCGAGATGGCGGAGAAGATCGCGGGCGCGCCCGATCCGGTCTTCGCGCTCATCCCCATGCCCGGCCGCGTCGATTTCATCGGCACGAGCGAGCTGGTCGAAGCCGCGCGCCTGATGGAGCGCGGCCTCGTCTCGCCGGCGCGCACGGTTCTAGTTTCCTCCACCAGCCGTTTCCTGACGACCGCCGAAAAAATGCAGATGGGCGACGGCCGCTTCGATTCGGCGAGGGTGATCGCGGCGGGCAAGGAGCTGGCGAAGACATTCGTCACGCTCGACCTTGAACGCATTGCGCGCGAGACCGGCACGATGGTGAGCGCAACGCTGTTCGGCGCGCTGGCCGGAATCGGCGCCTTCCCGTGGGACCGCGCGACCTGCGAGGCGGCGATCGGCGGCGGTCGGTCGGCCGGCGCGAGCCGCGCGGGGTTCAATGCGGCTTATGACGAAGTGACGAAAATTCTTGCCGGCGACGTATCTGACTCCCCTCCCTCTCGTGGGGAGGGGTTGGGGGTGGGGGCCGGGCAATCTGGAGAGGTTACCCGACCCCCCACCCCACAGGCGAAATCGGCTTCGCCGATTTCTGCCGACCTCCCCCACAAGGGGGGAGGGAGTTCGATTCGTGCTGCGGAAAACTTGTTCGATTCCCTCCCAGCCGAAGCCCGCGACCTCGCCGTCCTCGGCTGCGCCCGCTGCATCGACTATCAGGACAAGGCCTATGCCGATCTCTACGCGCAACGTGTGCTGAGGCTCGCAAACGCCGCTCCCGCCTCGCCCGAGCGCGACCATGCGTTGGCCGAAGCCGCCCGCCGCCTCGCGCTGTGGATGACCTACGAGGACATCGCCCGGGTCGCCGATCTGAAAACGCGGCCCGAACGCTTTGCGAAAATCCGGGCGGAAGCCGAGATGCGCCGCGACCAAATTCTGAATGTCGTCGAATATCTGAAACCCGGCGCCGACGAGCTTGCGGCCGTTTTGCCGGCGCGATTGGGCGCGTGGTTCCTCCGCCGTGTCGAAAAGAAAGGGTCGCCCGGACTTCTCGGCCGCCCGGCGTTTATTGCGACCACCAGCCTGCACGGCTTCGCGATGATGCGCCTGCTCGCGCAATTCCGGCGCATCCGCCGCTCTTCGCTGCGCTTCGGGCAGGAGCAGGGGGCGATCGAGCGATGGCTCGGCGCCATGTCGGCGGCGTTGGCGAGGTCGCCGGCCTATGCCGCCGTGCTCGCCGAACTGCCGCGCCTGCTCAAGGGCTATGGCGAGACGCAGGCGCGCGGCCTGCGCAACTATAATGCGATCTTCGAAAGCCGCGTCGCGCCCGCTGTCGCCGCGCAGGACTTTTCGGGCGCGGCAAGTCTGCGCAAGGCGATCGCGGCCGCGCTCGCCGATCCCGGGCATGTGGCGCTGGACAAGGAATTGAAGACGGCGGCTGAATAGCCCTGCCTGTCATTCCCGCGAAAGCGGGAATCCAGAGCCGCGCTGAAAATGAGTCGTCATTTGCCCTGGATTCCCGATCGGGCCTTTGGCCCGTCGGGAATGACATCCCGTGTCTTCACGCTCCCATCGCGCATTTCGACGCGCACACCGCATAAACTCCGTCACGCCCCAGCACGTGCGCGATGCGCCTTCCCGAGAACAGTCGCGCGATGGCGGGATGATGCAGGTTGAGGCCGCCCGCATAGGCGCCGAAGGCCGGCGCGACCAGCCGCGTTCCATCCGTCACGAAGGCGCGGCGGCGCCCGCCGATCACGGCGACGGGATGCAGGTGCCCGGCGATCTCGCCATGCGAGTCTCGCGTGGATGGTTCGTGGCGCAGCGTCAGCGCGCCGAGCCGCATCTCCTCGCGCCGTTCGCCGCCGACGCGCGGCGAAATCTGCGGATCGTGATTGCCCGCGATCCAGATCCACTCGCGCCCCGCCTGCAGCGCGGAAAGGCGCAGCGCGTCTTCCGCGCTGAGCCGTTCGCCGGCGTCGCGGTCATGAAAGGAATCGCCGAGCGCAATCACGACGCGCGGACGCCAGCGCATGACGACCTGCGTCAGCCGCGCGAGCGTGGCGACGGTGTCGTAGGGCGGCAGCATCATGCCGCGCCGCGCGAAGGAGGAGCCTTTTTCCAGATGCAGATCGGCGACGACGAGCGCGCCCGCGCGCGGCTCGTAGAGCGCGCCGGCCGGATCGAGCAGGAGACGCTGGCCCGCGACGACGAGCGATGCATGGCGCTCGCTCAAGTCCTCGGCCTCCAATGCGGTCACGGATGCGCCTCTTCGATCAGTTCTTCTGCCGCCATGCGCAGCGCCTCGTCGCGCGCCTCGCCGTAAACCGGCTCCTTGCCGATCTCCAGCATCACCGGCACGGCGAGCGGCGAGATGCGGTCGAGCGCGCGATGCGCGATTCGACCCTCGATTCGCCGGAGCATGTCGGAAAGACGGCCGATGTCCAAGAGGCCTGTCGCCGCGTCCGCATAGGCGGCTTCCAGCAGAATGTGGTCGGGCTCGTGGCGGCGCAGCACGTCGTAGATGAGGTCGGTCGAGATGGTCACCTGCCGCCCGGTCTTCTCCTTGCCGGGAAAGCGCGTCTCGATCAGATGCGCAACGATCGCGCAATTGCGGAACGTGCGTTTCATCAGCGCCGATTCCTGCAGCCAGGCGTCGAGATCGTCGCCGAGCATGTCCTGGTTGAACAGGCCCTGCATGTCGGCTTGGCGTGTGTCGGCGAGCGACCAGACGGCCAGCGCATAATCGTTGGCGACGAAGCCGAGCGGCTTGAGGCCCGCGCGCTCCATGCGGCGCGTCAGCAGCATGCCGAGCGTCTGGTGCGCCAGCCGCCCCTCGAACGGATAGGCGACGGTGAAAAAGCGTTCGCCGCGTGGAAACGTTTCCACTAGGAGATTGTCGCGGCCGGGCAGGATCGAACGTTCGCGCTGCTCCTTCAGCCAGTCGCGAACCTGCTCCGGCAGATGCTTCCAGCTCGCCGGCGAGGCCAGCATGGCGCGCACGCGTTCGGCGAGATAGGTCGAGAGTGGAAACTTGCCGCCCATGTAGGACGGGATTTTCGGCGCGTCGCCCTGCGCGCGTCGCACCCGGGCCTCGTTCTCGACGATGCCCTGCAGCGCGAGGATTTCGCCGCCGAACAGGAACGTGTCGCCCGGCGCGAGCGTCTCGATGAAATATTCCTCGATCTCGCCGAGCGAGCGGCCGCTGCGCGCGAGCGGGCCAGTATAGTTTACACCGACCCCTCCGCTCGCAACGACGGCTTGGCGGCCGACTTGCCTCACCAGCCGCACCTTCAGCTTCGTCTCCTCCACGATCACGCCGACATTCATGCGATAGGCCTGCGCGACGCGGCCATTGGCGATCCGCCACAGCCCGTCCGGCGTCCGCCTGATTTTCGCGAAGCGATCGTAGCTCTTCAGCGCGTAGCCGCCCGTTGCGACGAAATCGAGCGCGCGATCGAAGGTTTCGCGCGACAGCGCCGCATAGGGCGCAGCCGAGGACACCTCGTCATAGAGCGTATCCGCCGCAAACGGCGCCATGCAGGCCGAGCCCAGAATGTGCTGCGCGAGAACGTCCAGCCCGCCGACGCGCGCGACCGGCGTATCCTGCGCGCCCTCGCGCGCGGCGGCGACCGCGGCCACGCATTCCAGCACCTCGAAGCGATTGGCCGGCACGAGCAGCGCGCGCGAGGGCTCGTCCAGCCTGTGATTGGCGCGCCCGATCCGCTGCGCCAGCCGGCTCGCGCCCTTCGGCGCGCCGACGTTGACGACGAGATCGACGTCGCCCCAGTCGATGCCGAGATCGAGCGTGGACGTGCAGACGACCGCGCGCAGGCGTCCGTCCGACATGGCCGCCTCCACCTTGCGCCGCTGGCCGGCGTCGAGCGAACCGTGATGCAGCGCGATCGGCAACGCGTCCTCGTTGATGCGCCAGAGCTCCTGGAAAATGAATTCCGACTGCGCGCGCGTGTTGACGAAGACCAGCGTCATCCTGGAGCGCTTGATCGCCTCGTAGATTTCGGCGAGCGCATGCCGGGCGCTGTGGCCCGACCACGGCAGGCGCTCCTGCGTGTCGAGGATCGAGAGTTCGGCCGGCGCGCCGGGCGGCGCCGCGCCGGGAAGCGGGGGGGGGGCCCGCCCCGCCCCGGAGGGGGGGCGAGTGTCGGGGGGGGGCACCGTCGCCGACAGGCCGGTGACGCGATGCGCGGGGGCGAGACTGCGCAGGCGGGCGAGCCCTAGCGCCAGCAGATCGCCGCGTTTCGATTGCGACAGCGCATGCAATTCGTCGAGCACCACGCGGCGCAGATCGCCGAACAGATGCGCCGCGTCCGGCGAGGCGATCAGCAGTGCGAGCTGTTCGGGCGTGGTCAGCAGCATGTCCGGCGGATCGCGGCGCTGCCGCTGCCGTTTTTGCGCGGACGTGTCGCCGGTGCGCGTCTCGATGCGCACCGGCAGCCGCATCTCGCCGACGGGTATTTCCAGATTGCGGTGGACGTCGACCGCCAGCGCCTTCAGCGGCGAGATGTAGAGCGTGTGCAGCCGCCCGCCGGGTCGGTTGGCGCGTCCGCCCTCGGCGATGTCGATCAGCGAGGGCAGGAATCCCGCCAGCGTCTTGCCGGCGCCGGTCGGCGCGATCAGCAGCGCGTCGCGCCCCGCCTCGGCGGCGGCCACAAGCGCGCGCTGGTGCGGCCGCACGGACCAGCCGCGCGCCGAAAACCAGGCCTCGAATCGCGGAGGGAGGGGGGCGCCGGCGGTCACGCGGAGAAGCTAGCGCCTGGCGACGTCGCTTCAAATGGTCAAACGAATCAACGGCGACTCCCGGTTTTGTGATGTGGCTCACAAAGCTGGTTATGGGCGTAAGCTTATGATCGACGCATGACTTTCGGGACCTGCCCCCCGAATTTCATAGAGGCCCCGCGCTGTGGGGGCTGCGGGGCCTCACCATTTTTCCTCCGGATTTCATTCATGACCGGTTCAGGCCAAGCCTGAAAAAACCGTCTCGACGCTGCCTGCAGCTCGAGGAGACCGACATGACCCCGCTGAAGACCCTTTCGACCGGCCTTGCCGTCGCCGCGCTCGGCGCGGGCCTTGCGGCCTCCACGCCGGCTGCGGCCAATCCCGGCGCCGTCATCGCCGCCGTGGTCGGCGGCGTCGCGGTCGGCGCGATGGTCGCCGGCGCGGCCAACGCCGCCAACCAGCCCTATGGCGGCCCCTACGGCTATTATCCGGCCCAGCCGGCCTACCAGCCCGCGCCCGTCTACACGCCGACCCCGGCCTATGACGTCGCGCCGGTCTCGCAGCCCGGCTACGACGAGGACGAGGTCGACTACGCCCCGCGCTGCCGCGTGGTGCAGCGCCCCGTCTACGACGACTGGGGCCGCTTCGTCGGTTATCGCGCGGGGCGCCGCTGCCGCTGAGACCGGCGGCGGGGCGGCGGAACCGAAAGCCGGGTCGTTCGTTTGGCATGAGCGAAAACGCACATCGCCCGGAACGGACCCGGTTCATAAGAGGCCATCGACCGCGCACGGTCGACGCCCGAAGGGAACGCAGACATGACCGCCACCGCCCAGAAGCCCCGCCTGAACGTCCTTTCCAAGGCCATTCTCGCCGCGACTGCCGCCGTCGGCCTCGCCGCTGTCGTCTCCGCCGCGCCGACCAACGTCGCGGCCTACGGCCGTTCGCAAATCAAGGCCCCGGAAGCCTCGCGCACGCTCAGCGCCGCGCCGGGCCTGGTGCTGACCCGCGGTGCGCAGGGCTCGCTGGACGAGGGCTGCTACGCCGTCTCGACCGCCGACGGCGGCTCGCGGTCGGCCATGTTCTGCGAATAGGCTGTTCGCCTCGACGCCTTTTCCCGTCGCGCTAGATTGAGGGAATGGCTGAAATCTCGGCGGCGAGCGCCGTCCTGACCATGACGCCGGCGGGCCTCTATTGCCCGGCCGGCGATTTTCATATCGACCCCACGCGCGGCGCGACGCGCGCGCTCGTCACGCATGGCCATTCGGATCACGCGCGCGCAGGCTCCAAACATGTGCTCGCGACCGAGGCGACGCTCGCCATCATGCGGGCGCGCCTCGGCCCGAATTTCGCCGGCGCGACGCAACCGATGCGCTACGGCGAACCGCTGACGATCGGGCAAGCGCGCGTCGCCTTCTTTCCCGCCGGCCACGTGCTCGGCTCCGCGCAGATCCTGATCGAGGCGCACGGCCGCCGCGTGGTCGTCTCCGGCGACTACAAGCGCGCCCACGATCCGACCTGCGCCCCCTTCGAGCCGATCCGCTGCGACGCCTTCGTCAGCGAGGCGACCTTCGGCCTGCCGGTGTTTCGTCATCCGCCGGCGGCCGGCGAAGTGGCGAAACTGCTCGCCTCGCTGCGCGTCTTTCCCGAACGCGCGCATGTCGTCGGCGCCTATTCGCTCGGCAAGGCGCAACGCCTGCTCGCGCTCCTGCTCGAAGCCGGCTGGGACCGGCCCGTCTGGGTCCATGGCGCGATGGAGAGCATGATCGCGCTCTATCGCGCGCATGGCGTGCGCATGGTCGAGACGCGCCACGTGACGACGGCCGACAAGCCGAAGCTCGCCGGCGAGATCGTCATCTGCCCGCCTTCGGCCGCCTCCGACCTCTGGCTGCGCAAGATGCCCGACCCGCTCGTCGCCTTCGCCTCGGGCTGGATGCGCGTGCGGGCGCGGGCCCGCCAGCGCGGCGTCGAACTGCCGCTGGTCGTCTCCGATCACGCCGACTGGCCCGAGCTCTGCGCGACGGTGAAGGAGACGGGTTGCGCGGAATTGTGGGTCACGCACGGCGCCGAAGAAGCGCTGGTCCACTGGGCGCAGACCCAGGGGCTCGCCGCGCGTCCCCTCCACATGATCGGCTTCGGCGACGAAGACGACATCGGCGACGCGGAGGCGGAGGCGTGAACCGCTTCGCGCAATTGCTCGATCGCCTCTCCTGGCAGCCCGCGCGCAACGGCAAGCTGCGGCTGATGACGGATTATTTCCGTCACACGCCCGATCCCGAGCGCGGCTATGCGCTGGCGGCGCTCACCGGCGGTCTTTCGTTTCGCCACGCCAAGCCCGCGCTCATTCGTGATCTCGTCGCCGAACGCGTCGATCCCGCGCTCTTCGCGCTTTCCTATGATTTCGTCGGCGATCTCTCCGAGACGGTCGCGCTGATCTGGCCGGCCGGCGACGGCGCGCACGGCTCGAACCATCCGCCGCTGCTGCTGTCGGAAGTCGTCGAAGCGCTCGCGCGCGCCGGCCGCAACGATCTGCGCAAGCTGCTGACCGGCTGGCTGGACGCGCTCGACGAAACCGGCCGCTGGGCCTTGCTGAAACTCATCACCGGCGCGCTGCGCGTCGGCGTCTCCGCGCGTCTCGCGCGCACGGCGGTCGCCGATCTCGGCGGCGTCGAGGTCGACGCCGTCGAACAGGTTTGGCACGGATTGGCGCCGCCCTACCGGCCGCTGTTCGCCTGGCTCGAAGGCAAGGGCGAGCGGCCGGGCGCCGTCGATCCCGCCCCGTTCCGACCGGCGATGCTGGCGCAGCCGCTCGACGAGACGGCTTTTGATTCGCTCGATCCGCGCGAATTCTGCGCGGAATGGAAGTGGGACGGCATTCGCCTGCAGGTCTCGGCGGGGCGCGACGCGAACGGCCATCGGCTGCTGCGCCTCTATTCGCGCACCGGCGAGGAGACGACGGCGGCTTTCCCCGATCTTGCGGATTCGCTCGGCGCGATCGCGGCCGACGATTTTGCGCTCGACGGCGAATTGCTCGTGCTGCGCGAAAATCGCGTGCAGCCTTTCGCGACCTTGCAGCAGCGCCTCAACCGCAAGACGGTGACCGCCAAGCTCGTCGTGGAATTTCCCGCGCATCTGCGCGCCTACGACATCATCGCGCTCGACGGCGAGGATCTTCGCGCGCTGCCTTTCGTCGAGCGTCGCGCGCGCCTCGAGCAATTCGTGGCGAAAGCCGCCTGCCCGCGCCTGGACATTTCGCCGCTTGTCGCTTTCGACGATTGGCCGTCGCTCGCCGCAGCGCGCGCAAATCCCGCGGAAGCCGGCGCGGGCGAGGATGGCGCGGCGGTGGAAGGCGTCATGCTCAAGCGCCGCGACTCGATCTATGTCGCGGGCCGGCCGACCGGGCCCTGGTTCAAGTGGAAGCGCGACCCCTTCAACGTGGACGCGGTGCTCATGTATGCGCAGCGCGGCCACGGCAAACGCTCGTCCTTCTATTCGGACTATACGTTCGGCGTCTGGCGCGCCGGCGTGGACGGCGACGAACTCGTGCCCGTCGGCAAGGCCTATTTCGGGTTCACCGATGAGGAGCTTGCCCGCATCGACCGATTCGTCCGCAACAACACGATCGACCGCTTCGGCCCCGTGCGCGTGGTCGAGCATGGGGCTGACAAGGGCCTCGTCTTCGAGGTCGCCTTCGAAGGCCTCAACCGTTCGACGCGCCACAAGTCGGGCGTCGCCATGCGCTTTCCGCGTATCGCGCGCATCCGCTGGGACAAGCCGCCGCGCGAGGCCGACCGTATCGAAACGCTGGAGGCATTGTTGCCATCGGCTTGAGGCGGATTGCCTTAAGGGTCACGCGCCCTTGTCCGGCGCGATCACCTCGCCGTCGGGGCTCCAGACGGCAGCGACGAATCTGTAGCCGGCGGACCGGTCGCCGCCGCCGATCAGGCTCGACAATACACCTGCGACGATCGACGCGATGCAGCCGACGACTGCGGCGGCCGCCAGCCCGCGCACGGCGCCTTCGCCGTAGATCAGCAGCATTTCCGCCGTTCCCAGGCCGACAACCAGCGCAAATATCGCGTCGCGGCTGCGCGCGCGCGGCCACAGCGTCAACGCCATCAGCGGCGCAAGTCCAGCCGCGGAAAAGGCGAGCGAAATGCCGATCAGCGCGCGCGGATCGAGTTCCCGCGCGCTGCACACGAGCGCGCAGGCGACGACGGAAGCGATGAGGATGGCGCGCACGACGGCGAGACGCCGGCTTGTCAGGGCCGAGCGATCGCGCAGGCGATGGATGGCGTCGTTGCCGAGCGCCACGGCCGCCGAAAGCAGAGCGGCCGCGGCGAGCGCGGAGCCGAGCGCGGCGATCGCCGCCCAGACGAGGCCCGCGCTCGCCGCGCCGAAACCGCCGAGCGGCGGCAAGGCGGTGAGCAGGAAGGCGCCGCGCGTCGATATGTCCTGCGGCCGGATCACGCCCGCATATCCCGGCAGTTTCTGGCAGGCGTCGCGCGCCTGTCCCCAGTTGCGCGGGCTCTGTCCGCAGATCTTGATGAGCCCCGCCGCGCTGGCCGCGTAGAGCTGGTCCGGCGCGCGGTCGGGCCGGCGGCCGGCGAGCTGGTCGATCAGGCCGAGCGCGGAGGCCGCGACCGACGCCGCCACGAGCGCGGCCAGCGCCGCGCTCCACAACCCGGCGCCGAAGCCGGCGCGCACGGCGGCCGTCCTGTCGCGGACCGCGAGGAACGGTGCGACCAGCGGCGCGGAAGCGGCCATGCCGAGCGCCATGCCGAGCGAGAGCCAGAAGCCGACGGGCTGGCCGGTGTCGCCCTGCCAGAACGAGATGATGGCCGTCGCCTTGCGCCAGGCGTCCTGGTCGCCGAGCATGGGCAGAGGCAGGGGTTGGCCGGCGAGCACGGTGAGCAGCAGCGGCAGCGCAAATCCCGCCAGCGCGACGCCGGCGGCGGCGACGGTCGCCCACAACACGCCGGAAAGCCCGCCCGGCACGGTGGCGATCGTCAACACGATGGCGATCGCCACGGCCGCGACGCCGCGCGAAAGCCCGGCGATGGTCGCAAGCGCGGAGACCGCGGTTTCGAAGCCCGCCATGGCGGCGAGCAGCGCGCTGACGCCGACGAGCAGCGCCGCGCCCAGCCGCAACGCCATGTTCTCGAAACGCGCGCCGATGAGGTCGGAGATCGAAAAGGCGCCGGTCTTGCGCAGATAGGGGCCGCTGAGAAAGGCGGCGCAGGCGAGCCCGAGCGCGAAGCCGACATAGACGCCGGCGCCGGAATAGAGATCGGAGACGGGCGGCGTGAACGGCGCGACGAGCGCGGTCGCGATCGCCGCGGTCGCGAAACCTGCGTAGGCGGGCGGGACGGCGCGCGCGGCGGCGTAAAAGCCGGAAATGCGCATGGTGCGCAGAAGGAAGCCGATGATCGCCAGCGCCAGCAGCGCCGTCGTCGGACCGATCGCCGCAATGAACCGCTCCGAGACGCCGACGCGGTCGAGCAGGACGATCAGCCCGCCCGCGGCGACGAAAGCGGCGATGGCGAAAGTGACGCGGCCGTCGATGGCGTCGCGTTCGCGCGCCTCCTCCTCCGTCGCCGGTCGATTCACAACGTCGTCTCCAAAAAGACATGGGACGCTTGCGCGTCGCGCAATCCGATGGATAGATGGGCCAAGCCGCGATCACAAGAGCGGCGAAAAAGGGGGAGACTGCATGGCGTCGACGGGTGTGCGGATCCTGATCGCGGACGATCATCCGCTGGTGCGCGGCGCGCTCGCGCAGGCGGTGGCCGGCGCGGCGCCCGGATCCGAAATCCTCGAAGCCGGCGATCTCGAAGGCGTGACGCGCGTCTTTTCCGATGGCGCGGACATCGATCTCATCCTGCTCGATCTCGCCATGCCGGGCGTGCGCGGCTTCTCGGGCCTCATGTATCTGCGCGCCGAGCATCCCGACGTGCCCGTCGTCATCGTCTCCGGTAACGAGGATCGCGCGGTCATGCGCCGCTGCATCGATTTCGGCGCCTCGGGCTTCGTGCCGAAGACCACGCCGATCGAGGGCATGCGCGAGGCCGTCCGCAAGGTGCTGGCCGGCGACATCTGGACGCCGCCCGACGTCGACCTCAGCGCCCCCGCCGACAAGGAAACGGCCGACCTCGTGCGCCGCATGGCCTCGCTCACCCCGCAGCAGGTCCGCGTGCTGATGATGGTGTCAGCGGGCCTGCTCAACAAGCAGATCGCCTACGAGCTGAAAGTGTCCGAGGCGACGGTGAAGGCGCATGTCTCGGCGATCCTCACCAAGCTCGGCGTCGAAAGCCGCACGCAGGCGGTCATCACCGCCGCCAAGGTCGAGGGGCTGGCCGGGGCGGCCGCTCCCGTGCGCGCGACCGATTGAAGCGGCGCCGCATTGATCCGGCGGCCCGGGCTCCCCATGTTGCGCGCGACAGGCTTCAGGGAGGCCATATGCGCAGTTTCCTCGGCGCGGCCGGCGCCGCAATTCTGGCCATGACGCTCGCGGCCCCCGCGCTTGCGCAGGGCCCTGCCGCGCCTGCCGCGCCTGCCGATTCCAGCGAGAACGGCCGCTTTTCCATGACGCCGACGGACGGCGGCTTCCTGCGGCTCGATACGCGCACCGGGTTGGTCTCGCTCTGCAAGGTCGAGAACGGCTCGGCCTATTGCCGCGCGGCGACCGAAGAGCGCGCCGCGCTGGAAAGCGAGATCGACCGCTTGGTGAAGCAAAACGAGGCGTTGAAGAAACAGACGGACGGCTACGGCCTGCCGAGCCGCCAGGATTTCGACCGGGCGCTTGACTACGCCGAGCAGTTCATGCGTCGCATGATGCGCCTCATGCGCGAGGACGAACCGGGCAAGGACAGGACTTGACCTGCGCCGCCGGGCTGCGCTTTCACTCCTTCAACCGCGTGGAGCTGTCATGAACGACAATCCGTTCCGCAATCCGCCGATCGATATCACCCCCGCGCCCGCAGGCGGCGCGCGCGTTCAAGACAAGGAACCGGATATGGCGAACTCAACCCTGCAGCGCTTCATCGGCGGCCCGCCGACCGCGGTCCTCCTGCGTCTGCTGTTCGTGTCGCTCGTCGTCGGCGCGCTGCTGGTGTGGCTCGATATCCGCCCGCTCGAGATTTTCAACGCGCTGCAACGCTTCGTGAACCGCCTGTGGACGATGGGCTGGGACGCCGTGCGCGAGGTCGCCCAGTACGTGCTGGCCGGCGCGGTCATCGTCCTGCCGGTGTGGCTGTTGATGCGGCTGTTCAACATGCGCGGTGCAAAGTAGGAACAGGAATCCTCATCCCGAGGAGCAATGCGCAGCATTGCGTCTCGAAGGATGGCCGCAACCCCATGCTTCGAGACGGCGCGCATTCGCGCGCCTCCTCAGCGTGAAGGCGGTTGTTGTGGAAAGGATATTTCCTACGGCTCCACAATCGCAAACTGCGGGTCGAACGTGTCGAGCAGGCCGAACAATTCGAGCAGCTTCGCCGGATTGCCGTCGATCTTGACCAGACCCGCGCCGATCGCCTCGGGAAACGTCGTCTTCTGCTGCATGATGCGGGTTAGCGTCGCGCGTTCCAGCGTGAGCCCGGCGTCGGCGTTTTCGGCAGTGCGGCCGCCGACGTAGGTCAGCGCCGAATTTTCGAGATTGAGCGCATATGTCTCGCCCGTGTCGGTCAGCGTCCAGTTCACCACGATGCGCTTGCCGTCGGCCTTCGGCCCGTTGAGCCGCACCGCGAGCGAATCGAAGAACATCGGGATCGACAGCGCCGAAGCGATGTCAGGCGGGAGCCCTGCGCGCCGGATGTCCGCCGGTCCGTTGCGCAATTCGTGCGCGCCGAACAGATAGGCGTTGCGCCAGGTCGAGGCTTCGCTGAGATAGCCGAGCTGGTCGTAGGCCTGCGCGCAGAGTTCGCGCGCCTCCGCGTTTTTCGGGTCGGCGAAGACGACGCGGTTCATCACTTCCGCCACCCAGCGATATTCGCCCTTCGCGAAATCCTCGCGCGCCTTGGCGATCACGGTCGCGGCGCCGCCCATGTAGTCGACGTATTTCTTCGCCGCTTCCACGGGCGGCAGGCCGTCGAGATTGGCGGGATTGGCGTCGTACCAGCCGAGATAGCGCTGGTAGATCGCCTTGATGTTGTGCTTCACCGCTCCGTAATAGTCGCGATTCTGCCAGACCTGCGCGAGGGCTGCGGGCAATTTGATTTCCTCCGCGATCTCCGGCGCGGTCAGGCCGTGGTTCATCAGCCGCAGCGTCTGGTCGTGCACGTATTTGTAGAGATCGCGCTGCTTGGCGAGATAGTCGCGGATCTTGTCGCGCCCCCACACCGGCCAGTGATGCTGGCCGGTCAGCGTCTCCGCCTCGCCGAACAACTCCATCGCCTCGTTGATATAGCCGGACCAGGCGTGCGGATCGCGCACCTCCGCGCCGCGGAACGGCAGCAGGTTGTGGAAGAGATGGGTGGCGTTTTCGGCCATGTTCAGCAACTTCAGGGCCGGAACATACATGTGCATCTCGGCCGGCGCCTCGCTGTTCGGCGCCATCTGGAAAATGAACTCGATTCCGTCGAGCGTGCGCCTGTCGCCGGTCTTCATGATGAGATCGGTCGGCGCGATCAGCGACAGCGCGCCGCGCGACGTGGTCTTGCCGAGGCCGGCGTCCACCTGGCCGCGCGGACCCGTCGGCAGCAGCGGCCCGAACTGATAGGTCGCGCGCCGGATCATCGCCGGCCCTGCGATGACGTTTTCGGAGACGGCGTGCTCCATGAAAAGGTTCGGCGCGATGACGGGGATTTTGCCTGCCGCGACGTCGGCCTCGTCCACCACGCCCTTCACGCCGCCGAAATGGTCCGCGTGCGTGTGGGTGTAGATGACCGCCTTGACCGGCCTGTCGCCGCGGTGGGCGCGGTAGAGCGCGATCGCGGCGGCGCCCGCTTCCTTGCAGGTCAGCGTGTCGATGACGATGATCCCGGTGTTGCCTTCGACGATCGTCATGTTGGCGATGTCGAGACCGCGGATCTGGTAGACGCCCTCGCGCACCTCGAACAGGCCGTGACGGCGGTTGAGCTGCGCGATGCGCCACAGGCTCGGATTGACGCTGTCGGGCGCGGACTCCTCGCCGATGAATTCGTATTGCCTCTGGCTCCAGGCCGGATGGCCGCTCGCCGTCAGGATCGTGGCGTCGGGAATGGTCGCGACGAAGCCGCGGTCCGCGTCGGCGAAATCGCCGCGATCGGCGAACGGCAGTTCGCCGAGCACCGCCTTGTTGCGCGCGACGACGGATGCTTCGGGGGGCGTCGGGCCATTGGCTTCGCTCGACATGGCGTTCCTCCATTGTTTTTGTGCGGGCAGTCTACAGCCAGGCGCGGCGCGAGCGCCACGGTCTGGCGCCTATTGTCGCAGCGGGCCGCAAAGACTGGACCTTGCCCGAGAAAAATCTAAATTGAAGCCGACGGTACGCGTTGGCGCGCGGATTGGCCGCGCGGAGATCGAAATGCTGACAGCAGGCGGATTGCCGAACGGCCCCATGCCGGAAGAACCCCCGGGCAATCCGATCGCCCGGCTCATCGTCACGCACTGGATTCTCGGCAGCGCGCTCGGCATCGTCTGCGCCGGCGCGCTTCTCCTCATCAATCCGCTCGGCCTCCGCACGCTTCTGATGCGTTCGGACGCGATGGTCGCCGGCCTCGCCATGCTGTTCATCGGCTTCGGCACGACCTTCGGCGCCCTCGTCAGCGCGACTGCCGTGATGATGCAAAAGAAGGACGACGACAATGACAGGAAGCCGCCGTCCGGCGGTTTTCGCGCGCCCGCGATCGCGCCGGCGCTCGTGCCCGTCCGCGCGCGCGGCGCGACCCGCGTCCGCCATCCCGGGATATATTGATCGTCATCCCGGACGGCGGCGCTGCCATCGGGCCGGGATCCAGAACCGCGACTGGTTCCCGGCTCTCCGCTTCGCTGCGGCCGGGATGACATTTCGCCCTATCCTGACAGCCCGTAGCCGGTGACGCCGAATTTCTCGGCCGCCTCGCGCACCTCCGCGTCGCTCAACAAGATAGGGCCGCCGATCTGCAGCGCATGCCAGTATTGTCGCGCCAGCGTTTCGAGTTCGACGGCGAGCCACATGGCCTGGGGCAGGTTTTTGCCGGCGGCGATCATGCCGTGATTGGCGAGCAGGCAGCCGTTGCGGCCGTCCATCGCCTTGAGCGCATGCGCTGAAAGTTCAGCCGATCCGTAGAGCGCGTAATCGGCGCAGCGAATGTCCGGGCCGCCGAAATGCGCGATCATGTAGTGAATGGCGGGAATGCCCATCCGCGCGATCGACAGCGACGTGCAGAAGGTCGAATGGGTGTGAACTATGGCGCCCACCTCTGGTCGTGCGCGAAAAATGTCGAGATGGAAGCGCCATTCGCTGGAGGGCTTCTTCGGCCCCTCCCACGCGCCATAATCGCCTTCGATCGGCATCGACGCGATCATGTCCGGCGTCATGACGTCATAGGGAATGGCGGACGGAGTGATGAGCATCCGGTCTCCGTGCCGTGCCGAAATATTGCCCGACGTGCCCTGATTGAGCCCGCTGGCGTTCATCGCGCGGCATTGCTCGATGATGGCGGCGCGGAGGTCGGAGTCTTCGGTCATGTCGGGCCCGGGTTGCGCGCGCAATTTCGCGCGCGCGCAAGCCGATGTCGAGCGGCCTCCCCGCTCTGAGGGAGCGGGGGCGCGCGAGGCCTTCCCGAGCGATCGTGTTGTCGCAACCGCGCCGGCGCTTTCCTCGCTATTCCTCGAAGGCGAAGACGAATCCGTCGCCCTTGCGGCGCACCCGGCCGGCGTGCGGCGCGCCGAAATGGGCCGGCAGCATCAGCGCGTTGCAGTCCGCGCACTGGCCCAGCACCTTTTCGCGCGTGTCGGCGGATTGCACGGGGTCTGTGCAGAAGCGGCTCGACCAGCGGGGCCGGTAGACCTGGATCGGATGGTGCATCACGTCGCCGGTGAACAGGCCCTCCTCCCCGCCGTCGGTGAGGCGGATCGCCACCGCGCCCGGCGTGTGCCCGGGCGTGAGCTGGATCGAAAGATTGTCGCCGAGCCGGTCGCCATCGGCGACGAGATGATCCTGCCCGGAGGCGATCACCGGATGAACCGAATCCGCGAAGATCATCCGCGATTCCTCGTCGAGCGCGGGGTTCTTCGCCGGGTCCCAGTAATCGCGGTCGATCTGCGAGAAGACGTATTTCGCGTTCGGAAAGGTCGGGACCCAGCGGCCGTTCTCGAGCTTCGTGTTCCAGCCGACATGGTCGACGTGCAGATGCGTGCACATCACGAAATCGACCTCTGCCGGATCGACGCCGGCCGCCTTCATCCGGTCGAGATAGGGCGTGTCCTTCATGTGAAAGAGCGGCGAATGCGGCCGGTTCTTGTGATTGCCGGCGCAGGTGTCGACCAGGATCGTGTGATGCTTCGTGCGGATCACCCAGGAATGCAGCGAGGTGATGAACCGGTCGGTGCGCGCGTGATAATGGCGCGGCAGCAGCCAGTCGCCATGTTCCTTCAGGATTTCCGGGTCCCAGTCCGGCAGCAGCATGGTTGGCGGAAACGCCGGCCCGTGCGCCTCCTCGACCCGGTCGATCGTCGTGGACCCGATGGAAAACAGCGGCATATTGGTTCCTCCCGGCGCCGATGGTGCGACAGCCGCCCGGGCCGCGCAATCGCGGTTGCGGCATGAGGGCTATGGCGCAGGCGGCCATAGTGCGCCACACTCGCATGATGCAGCGCAACAACTCCCCCACCGCCATCGACGACATCCGTCTGCTCGGCCAATTGCTCGGGGATACGGTGCGCGAGCAGGAAGGCGCCGCCGCCTTCGACGCTGTCGAATCCATCCGCCGTCTCGCCGTCGCCTTCGAGCGCACCGCCGACGAAGAGACCGGCCGCGAGCTCGATGCGCTAACGTCGGGCCTCGGCTCCGGCGCGGCGCTCACCGTGATCCGCGCCTTCGGCTATTTCTCGCTGCTCGCCAATGTCGCGGAGGATCGCCAGCATCTGCGCCGCCGCGGCGTGCATCAGGCGGAAGGCTCGCTGCAGGACGGCTCTCTCGCGCGCGCCTTCATGCGGCTTGCCGAAGCGCGCATCGGATCGGACAAAGTCGCCGCCGCGCTTCAGGGTTTCTACGTCTCGCCCGTGCTGACCGCGCATCCGACCGAGGTTCAGCGCAAGAGCACGCTCGACGCCGAACGCGCCATCGCCGCGCTGATCGCGGAACGCGACTTTCTGAAATCGCCGCGCGAGCGTTCCGAAAACGAAGCCCGCCTGCGCGCGAGAATCGTGCAGCGCTGGCAGACGCGGCTGCTGCGCACGCGCAAGCTGACGGTGCGCGACGAGATCGAGAACGTCCTGACCTATTACCGCACGACGTTCCTGACCGAGATTCCGCGTCTCTATGTCGAACTGGAGCGCCTGCTCGGGCGGCCGGTTCCGTCCTTCTTCCGCATGGGCAACTGGATCGGCGGCGACCGCGACGGCAATCCGAACGTCGACGCCTCGACGCTCGTGTTCGCGGTGAACGAGCACGCCGAAACCGTGCTGCGCCACTATCTCGTGCAGGCGCATGAACTGGGCGCGGAACTGTCGATGTCGCTGGAGCTGGTCGGCGCCACGCCGGAACTGCTGGCGCTCGCCGACCGATCCGGCGACGACAATCCGCACCGCGCCGACGAGCCCTATCGGCGCGCGCTCTCGGGCGTCTATGCGCGGCTCGCCGGCGCGCTGCGCGAGTTCACGGGCGGCGAGGCGCTGCGTCATGCGCTGACGCCGGCCGCGCCCTACCTCGGCCCGGACGAATTGCTCGCCGATCTGCGCACCATCCGCGCGTCGCTCGAGGCCAATCACGGCGGCGCGATGGTCGCCGGCAGGCTTGCGCCTTTCATCCGCGCGGTCGAGGTCTTCGGCTTCCACATGGCCACGACCGACCTGCGCCAGAGTTCGGACAAGCACGAGGCGACGCTTGCTGAGCTTCTGTCCGTCGCGCGCATCGAGCCGAATTACGCCGGCCTCGACGAGCAGGCGCGTCGCGATCTCCTGATGGCGCAGCTTTCCGATCCCCGCTCGCTGCGCATCTACGAGCGCGCCTATAGCGCGGAGGCGGAGAAGGAATTCGCGATCTTCGAGCGCGCCCGCGACCTGCGCGCGCAATTCGGGCCGGACACGATCCGCCACTACATCATCAGCCATACCGAAAGCGTCAGCGATCTTCTCGAAGTGCTGCTTCTCATGAAAGAATTCGGCCTGATGCGCGGCACGCTTGCCGCGGAGGACCGCGCCGCGGCGCGCGTCGATCTCGTCATCTCGCCGCTATTCGAGACCATCGAGGATCTGCGCGGCGCCGAAGGCATCATGCGCGATTTCTATGCGCTGCCCGGCGTCGCCGATCTCCTGCGCAATTCCGGCGGCGTGCAGGACGTCATGCTCGGTTATTCCGACAGCAACAAGGACGGCGGCTATTTCACCTCCAACTGGGAGCTCTACCGCGCCTCGACCGCGCTCGCGAAAATGTTCGCCGGACTGGACGGCGTTCGCCTGCGTCTGTTCCACGGTCGCGGCGGCACGGTCGGGCGCGGCGGCGGCCCGGCCTATCAGGCGATTCTCGCGCAGCCGCCCGGCACGGTGAACGGCCAGATCCGGCTGACCGAGCAGGGCGAGGTCATCAACGCCAAATACGCCAATCCCGACATCGGCCGCCGCAATCTGGAAACGCTGATGGCGGCCGCGCTGGAGGCGACGTTCTGCGCCGCTGACGGTCCGCCGCCCGACGAATTCATGGGCGCAGCCGATGCGCTGTCCACCGCCAGCATGTCGGCCTATCGCAAGCTGGTCTACGAGACGCCGGGCTTCGTCGATTATTTCTTCGCCGCCACCCCGATCGCGGAAATCGCGGAACTGAACATCGGCTCGCGCCCGGCCTCCCGCAAGGCGACGCGCAGGATCGAGGATTTGCGCGCGATTCCGTGGAGCTTTTCATGGGGCCAGAGCCGCGTCGCGCTGCCCGGCTGGTTCGGTTTTGGCGCGGCGGTCGAGGCGTTTCTGGCGGAAGACCGCGCGGTGCGGATCGCGCTGCTGCGGCGCATGAACGAGGAATGGCCGTTCTTCCGCGCGATCCTCTCCAATCTCGACATGGTCATGGCCAAGACCGACATGGGCGTCGCGCGCCGCTACGCGGGCCTCGTGCCGGACCGAGACCTCGCCGCCCGCATTTTCGCGGAGATCGAAGCCGAATGGCGGCGCGCGGGGGCCGCGCTCGCCGCGATCACCGGCGCCAGCGAGCGCCTCGCCGACAATCCGGCGCTCGCCCGCTCGATCGCCCACCGCTTTCCCTACATCGCGCCGCTCAACCACCTGCAGGTGGAACTCCTGCGCCGCTGGCGATCCGGCCGTGGCGACGAGGCGGCGCAGCGCGGGATTCTGGTGTCGATCAACGGAATCGCGGCGGGGATCAGGAATACGGGGTAGGCTGGGACCTGTCATTCCCGACGGGCCAAAGGCCCGATCGGGAATCCAGTCTCCGCGATCCGACGCTGGATCCCCGCTTTGCGGGGATGACAATGCGTCTCACCCCAACTGCTTCTTGAAAAATTCCACCACGCGGCCCCACGCCTCTTCCGCCGCCTTGGCCTGATGCACGTCGGGCCGGGCCTCGTTCATGAAGCCGTGGTGAGCGTCGTAGCTGAAGAATTCGTGCGGCTTGCCCGCCTTTTTCAGCCCCGCCTCGAAATCGGCGACGGCCTGCGGCGTGCACCAGTCGTCCTGCAGCGCGAAATGCCCCTGCAGCGGGATTTTCACGTCGGCCGGTCCTGCGGCGGCCGCCGGCGGCAGGCCGTAGAAGGGCGCGCCGGCGGTGAATTCCGGCGCGCGCGCGGCGGCGAGGATCGTCATCGCGCCGCCCATGCAAAAGCCCGTGACGCCGATCTTGGCCGCCCCGTCGGCCTTCAGCCGCTGCGCCGCGCCGCGCAAGATCTGGTCGGTGGCGTCGAGAAAATTCAGCGAGGTCATCTCGGCGTTGGCTGCGGCGGAATCGTGGTAGGGCACGACCCGGCCGGCGTAGAGGTCGGGCGCGAGCGCCGTGAAGCCGGCCGCCGCGAACCGGTCGACAATGCCCTTGATCTGCTCGTTGAGCCCCCACCATTCCTGAATGACGACCAGCCCCGGCGCGCCGGCGCCGGCCTTGGCCAGATAGCCGGCGGCCTCCTTGCCGTCCGGCCGCTTGAAAGTGATGCGTTCGCCCATGTTCGTCTCCCGGGTGGTTTGGCTTGGTCTCACGCCAGCCGCAGTTGCGGCGCGACCGAAAGGGTCCGCACCGGCGCCGAGGCCTCGAAGCGCTTGAGGCCCTTCAGGACCAGCAGCGTGAACAGCGGCTCAAGGGCCGCCAGCGGCAGGTAGGAAGCCGCAAACGTCGCCCAGCTCGCAAACGGCGTCGGCTCCCGCCCCAGCGCCAGCCAGAAGCCGACCATGGCGACCACGCCGGCGTAATAGGCGGCGTCGAACTTCAGGACGGAACTCCAGCGCGTCTCGAGCCCGTCGCGCCTGAAGAAGCGATGGCCGAAGGCCGCGTGGACCGCGATCAGCGGGACCATCAGGGACAGCGAGTTGACGCCGAGATGGACAAGGTCCTGCGGCTCGAACAGCAGGCCCTGCAGGGCGAGGCCGAGTGCGAAGCCGAACAGGGTCGGCAGGAAGCCGAAGGTGAAATAGATGGCCGAAGCCCCGATCAGGTGCAGTTCGGAGGGGCCGACCTGCATGTGCCAGAGCTGCATGAAGATCGAGAAAAACCCGGCCGCCAGCACGGTTCTGGCCAGATCGGCCGGGCGGCGGACAAAGCCATAGGCCGAGGCCGTCAGCGTCCCGATCGCGGTAGCGTTGGCGGTGGCGATCTTGGCGGCGTCGAGGACGCCCGGTTCGATGTGCATGGTTTCCTCCCCGGCGCGCCGGCTGCCAGCCGGACCCCATTTCCCGGCCAGCCTAACAGATCGTCCGCCCGGCCAAAGGCCCCTCGCGCGCAGGACCGGCTTGCGTCAAAAAATCTCGCCCCCTATATGCGGTCCCAGCCCTTGCGGCGGGCCGCGCCGCACACAATCTCATGGCCGTAACACAGGGGACCGGACGGGCGGCCCGCGCCAGCGGATCGCGATGTTCAGAAGACCGGATCGCTTCGGGGTCCGGCGGTCTCGCCGCAGAAAGGAATAATCATGGCTAAAATCATCGGCATCGACCTCGGCACCACCAATTCGTGCGTCGCCGTCATGGAAGGCTCCACCCCCAAGGTCATCGAAAACGCGGAGGGCGCACGCACGACCCCTTCGATCGTCGCCTTCACGGACGACGGCGAGCGCCTCGTCGGCCAGCCGGCCAAGCGCCAGGCGGTCACCAATCCCGACAAGACCTTCTTCGCCATCAAGCGCCTCATCGGCCGCACCTTCGACGATCCGATGACGCAGAAGGACATGAAGCTCGTCCCCTACCAGATCAAGAAGGCCGCCAACGGCGACGCCTGGGTCACGGCGGGCGGCAAGGATTATTCGCCCTCGCAGATCTCGGCCTTCATCGTCCAGAAGATGAAGGAGACGGCCGAGGCCTATCTCGGGCAACCCGTCACGCAGGCCGTCATCACCGTTCCCGCCTACTTCAACGACGCCCAGCGCCAGGCGACCAAGGACGCCGGCAAGATCGCGGGCCTCGAGGTGCTGCGCATCATCAACGAGCCGACGGCGGCGGCGCTCGCCTACGGCCTCGACAAGAAACAGTCCGGCACGATCGCGGTCTACGACCTCGGCGGCGGCACGTTCGACGTGTCGATCCTCGAGATCGGCGACGGCGTGTTCGAGGTGAAGTCGACCAACGGCGACACGTTCCTCGGCGGCGAGGACTTCGACATGCGCCTCGTCGAGTATTTCGCGGCTGAGTTCAAGAAGGAGCAGGGCATCGACCTGACCAAGGACAAGCTCGCCCTGCAGCGCCTGAAGGAAGCCGCCGAAAAGGCGAAGATCGAACTGTCGTCCGCCACGCAGACCGACATCAACCTGCCCTACATCACCGCGGACGCTTCGGGACCGAAGCATCTGACGATGAAGCTCACCCGCGCCAAGTTCGAGGCGCTGGTCGACGATCTCATCCAGCGCACCGTCGAGCCCTGCCGCAAGGCGCTCAAGGACGCGGGCCTGTCGGCGGGCGAGATCAACGAGGTGGTCCTGGTCGGCGGCATGACCCGCATGCCGAAGGTGCAGGAAGTCGTGAAGCAGTTCTTCGGCAAGGAGCCGCACAAGGGCGTCAACCCGGACGAAGTGGTGGCGATTGGTGCCGCGATCCAGGCCGGCGTGCTGCAGGGCGACGTCAAGGACGTGCTGCTGCTCGACGTGACGCCGCTGTCGCTCGGCATCGAGACGCTGGGCGGCGTGTTCACGCGCCTGATCGACCGCAACAC
>OEIU01000421.1_pt1 | contig 40302 bp, 39 predicted proteins | sample 1539221 | NCBI WGS metagenome assembly OEIU01 (sample SAMN03792071, study PRJEB22550) | activated sludge metagenome | feature: wastewater treatment plant; material: activated sludge; isolation source: Wastewater treatment plant of a petroleum refinery complex | place: Argentina: Zarate | collected...
TTTCGTGTCCGAACAATTCACTTTCAAGAATTGATTCAGCTAAAGCGCCGCAGTTAACGGGAACAATTGGGAAATATTTTCTGCTGCTATTAATATGGATCGCCTTTGCAACTAATTCTTTACCTGTGCCGCTCTCACCTCTAATCAAAACGGTAGTATCAGTGCGGGCAACCGTGTGCACAAGTTCATAAATCTTTTTCATTTGAAAACTCTCACCGATCAAATTATCCGGTTTAATTATCTTATCAATATTTTCCTTTAACTGAATGTTTTCAATTTTTAATGCTTTTTGCTCAAGTGCTTTTTTAACAATATGTGCAAGTTCATCAGGATCGACAGGTTTTGTAACATAATCATAAGCACCGTTTTTTAAAGCAGTAATGGCACTCGGTACGGAAGCAAAAGCGGTAATGAGAATAATAAGTGCATCTTTATCAATTGATTTAATTTTTGATAACAAATCCAATCCACTCATACCAGGCATTTTCATATCAACAAGAAGAAGATCGAATTTTTCCTTTTCATATTTTTTTAATGCAGTTTCTCCATCCTCAGCAGTATCAACAAAATAATCTTCTTCCTCAAACCAGTGATAGAGTGATTCCCGAACAATTTTTTCATCATCAACAATTAAAATTTTTTCTTTTCTATCCATAAAACACCTTTTTAAGCAAATTTTTCGTTTTGTGGTAAAACTACTTTAAATGTAGTTCCTTGATTTGAAGTTTTTTCTACTTCAACTTTCCCTTTATGATTAGTGATTATTCCGTAAACAACTGCCAGTCCAAGTCCAGTGCCTGTGGAAGCTTCTTTGGTTGTATAAAATGGTTCGAAGATATGAGGTAAATCTTTAGCTGCAATTCCTATTCCTTCATCTGTAATTCGTATAATTACATAATTCCCTTCAGTAGATACCTTGATGATAATTTTTCCTCCATTGGGCATTGCTTCAATAGAGTTAATTAAAAGCGACATTATTGCCTGTTGAATTTTGTATGCATTACAATAAATTTCAACGGGTTGTTTAGGATATTCTTTTATTAAAGTTATACCGTGGATTTCGAAATGATGACTAATTACAGTAGCACCATTATCTATGATGCGTAAAAGATTTTCTTTTGCAAATTTATCCTGCTCGGAATGCGAAAAGATAAGTAAGTCTTTTACAATTTGACCACAGCGCGCAGATTCATTTGAAATTAATTCCAGATATTCGATGATATTTGAATACTCGGAATCCTTTTGCAATGCCTGTAATTTTTTTGCAATTAATTTGCTATAAGTTAAAATTCCTGCAAGCGGATTATTTAACTCGTGAGCAACAGTAGCCGATAATTTTCCAAGTGAAGCTAATTTTTCAATTTGATTGACCTGATTGTAAATATTTTTAAGCTCCTCAGTCTTTTCATTCACTTTGTCATTTAAAGTTTCTGACCAATTTTTTATTTCCTTATATGCCTCATCAAGTTTTGTTGACATCTCATTAAATCGCCGCGCCATTTGTCCCAATTCGTTTTTGGAATCAATTTCGATTTTATAATCTAAATTTCCATTTCCAACCTCTTCAATACCTTCCCTGATTTTCTTTATCGGTTTGTTAACTAAGATTGCTATAAACAATCCGGAAAAAAATGAAATTACAATTACAATAAAAACTGAGCCAATAATTACTTCCCTTGTACTCCTCTCAATTATTGAATCGAGTTGTTCTAAAGAAACTGCAACATCCAGGACGCCAAGGATATTAACTTTTGGTGAGTGAACATGACAATCTGCATTTGAACAATCAGCTTCGTTTTGAATCGGATTAATTAAACCAAGCACTCTTTGGTTTTTAGAATTTTTATAGATTCTTATCTTATCTTTATTTGCCAAACTTTTAAGTGGATTTGCGCTGTTATGGCAAGCAATACACGCCTTATCATTAAAATCAACCTGTTTAAATATTTGCGAAGAGTCTGTGGAAAAAATAATTACACCTTGCTTGTTATAGATATTTATTCCCTCAACTCCAATTTCAGTACGGATTGTGCTAATTATCTGATGGACATCTTCGCGTCTATTTAATAGCATACTGTAACGTGTTGATTTTTTTATTATATCGCTAATATTATAAGCGCTCTGAAATCTTGTTTGGGTTAAATAATTATCAAGGTTTTTTATAATGAAGTAAGTATAAAAGGAAAGTATTATAATTAGAATTGATGATATTGAAATAATAAGGCGGACACTTAACTTATTTAAAACCCTGGTTTTCATAAAATTCACTTACGTGGTGTCACAAAATTAGATAATACTTTTACTACTTACAATTTGTATAAAGTTTGATTCGTGAATAGTAAACAGCATTTATCTTATAAGAGATTAAGAATTATTTGTTTACCATAATCACAGTATGAAGAGAATCAGGGGAAAAACATTCTTAGACTATTAAAGAATTTAAGATATCTATGTACCTTTTTTTACCAATAAGTTGATGAAGAAATTTAATCTGTGTGCCTCCATCTAACATTGTATTAACTACTATTGGTTCGAGAGATCTGATATCTTCAATAAGACTAACAGCTTTTTGATGCATCCTATTCCATTCTTCTTCATATAAATTGCAATTCGAAATTTCGTGTTTAAAAACGCCAATGATTGCAAACCACTGAGATTTTAAAGAGCTGTCAGCTGTATCTCCCAATTTGTCATAAAACAAAAAATTCATTGGTGCGGTAAGACTTATTGAGCCCCACGTACCAAAAATCTCTATCACTTTTTGTCCGGTAAAAATATTTTTTCCACTGTCATTAACCGACATTGAACTTACAGTATCGAGGAAACTTGAAAAAATTGGGTTAAGACCAAGATAAAAAGTATCGGGGCATATCTCTTTAACCATAAGATTATTTTTTAGATATACTATTTTATCATCGTATCTAATACTCTTTAATTTGTCAAGAATGTTATCTGTAACATTTATCTTATTGGGTAATTGTGTCTCTTTATCACTTGATAAATTTCTAATCATTTTATCAAACTGACAGTTTTCACAATCAAACTGATTATCGCATAACTTGTACTCAACAATTCCGGAAGCCATCCAAATGCACTTCATCATCTCATAATCAGTACTCTTATATTTTTTTCCATTATTCATATCTTTCACTTAAAATTATTTGTTTTGATTTTTCAGCACTTCCATTGTATTTAAGTTCTTCAGATTCTCCGCCAATAAAAACCGGAAAGTATTTGGCTATTGTTCTAAAAGCAAATATTGCAAGTACAACAAGCATCATTGTAATACTGATTTCATCAAATGATGGGAAATAATTAACTCCAGATGAAGCGGCTAACCCGGTAATGCTTACATTTAATCGGTTCAGTATTAATCCTGAAATTACACTGATCGAAATTATATATAGCCATTTTTTATCTTCTCTGAATTTTCTTTGACTAAGCAGACTAATTGGAATTATGGTCCCGATAATTATTTCCAAATAGAAAAGATACGTTTCGGTAGAAGGTATTGTTAAATAGATTAATTTATCATTATTAATAAAATCATAAATCTTTAATAAAAACCCAGCGCTCAAAGCTATTAACACTGCAAAAGCAGCTCCGGATAAAACATTAATTTTCAAACCGGTATTCTGAAATCCGTTTTCTTTAGTTAAACCCCGTGCAACAAGATATGATTCAAAGATTATCATTGATAAACCGGAAGCTATACAGGAAATAAAAAAATGTACAGGCAGTAAAGATGAATACCACAGAGGATGCAATCGCCCGGGAACAATTAAGTACAAAGATCCAAAAGAAGATTGATGCAATGTTGAAAATATTACTCCGGCAATTACCACTGGTATAGAAATTATTTTCAAAATTTTTATAGGAGTTTTTAGGTTAAATTTTTCAAGCACGACAGGGGCAAACTCTATAATAAGTACTGTGGTATAACAAATTAAACACCACGTAATTTCAAACATTACCGAATGAATATTCCACATTATTAACGGATGCCAAAAATTTTCAGGTCTTCCAAGATCAACTATCAATAAACAAACAACAACCGAGTATCCCAGAAAAGCAGTTAATATAGCAGGTCTTACTAAAGGTTCATATTTATGAATATGAAAGATGTGGACAGTAGCAGCAATTGTAAATCCTGCTGCCGCTAATCCGACACCAAGAAAATCAAATCCTATCCACAAACCCCACGGCACTGTATCATGCAAATTTGTAGTTGCACCTAAACCCCGAGTAAATCTAAAATAAGTTGAGAATAGCCCCATTGTTACAATAATAACTGAAAACACTTTCCAGAATGACGGTTTTAAAATTTCATTAGCTTTCATAAATCTCATTTTCCATTAATAGATTTTTTTTCTTCTTTGGCTATTTGATTTTTTCTTTTTGTAAGCCAATACATCCCACTTAAAAAAACTCCGCCGCCTATTACAACGGATGGAATTTTTTCCATTGCTCTCATGGTAAATTCAGGCATTGATTCGTTTGGTAACTTTGAAACATAGCCCAACTGCTCAAATGGAACCGGAGAGATAACCAGAACATGACCACCACCGGCTTCTTCAAGACCATAGATTTTCTGATAATATTTTTCGGGATGGTCTTGCAATCTTTTTTTGGCTACCGCTATCAGTTTATCCATATCTCCAAACAATGTTGCTTCAGTTGGACAAGCTTCAACGCACGCAGGTAATTTGCCATCTTTTACCCGATCATAACACAAATTACATTTACGTATGCGTGGCTGAGTAGATCCCCATTCATAACGAGGAATTTTATGAGGACATGCCTGCATACAATATCTGCAGCCAATACATTTATCGGCATCATAAATTACAGCACCGGTAGAACTTTTTGTTATGGCTCCAACCAGACAAACCGATACACAAGCCGGATCATTGCAATGCATACAAAGTTTTCTTGCATACAAATCGTCGTACTGTTCAACTACTGTAAAAGTTTTGTCTGATAGATGATCCTTTAAAAAATCTGAGTTTGTTTGCGGTAGATTATTTTTCTCTTTGCACGCTTGATAACAGGCACCGCATCCTACACAAAGCGTTGCATCAAACAGAATCCCTTTTTCTTTCAACATTTTTTTCACTTCTTATAATGATAGAAATTCTTTTTCAAAATCATTTACACTTTGGTCAACTAATAAAGAGATCATACTGTTTGTTCTTTGACCTCCATCAAACATAGTTGCACCAGCTAATTCTACCTTAGGAGTATGAGCATTGATAAAATTTTTTAATTTTAAAGATTCTTTTTTCATCCAGCTTATAGCTTCACTTCCCTGAAAGAACATTCTCTGATCTTCGGCAAAATTTTTTGAAGATAACCGAACACCCCACGTTTCATATGGATTGGATATTTTTTGACCAATTATGTCCGTGTTCACTGATTTTACAATACCATTAATTGGAGATTTGAACTTTACGATCTTATCTCCATAAGAGCCCTCAAATAAAGTATCACCGCGTTTTAGTTCTTTGCCAATAGGTGGAAAATTCAATATTGATAATGATCCTAATGCTTCTGCTGCGAATTCATCAATTCCGATATGAATAAATCCATCCTTATTATTTTTAAGCCAGGTATGTCCTTTTGATAATAAAATATCTGATGGGATAGCAAAACTATCTCTATCAATGTTTAATAGATCATATTGAGAAAATGATGGTTCAAATGCCGGATGATTTTTACCCTGAATTTTTAATACAATCAGATCAACTGAAAGGAGAAATAAAAACATTGATAGAACAAAAATTGCAACCATAAAATTTCCTTTTTTGATAATTCATTTCAATAATTTTATTTCTTTTCACTTGCACTTGCATCTTTTGAGATATTCTCATTCTCGTTAGCACTTTTTGATTCCTCTTCTTTATGTAACTTGCCGCCGTCATACATAGTTTCGCTTGCAAGTTTAATTGTAGGATCAAATCTTGGTGTGAAAGATTTTGGTACCTTGTTTTTCTTAATAGAATTGGATGCTAACGGGTCAATTACAAATCGAACGAGCAAATCAACACCTATAAAAACTAAAACGAGGATTAATAAAAACGTAAGCATGATGAACTCCTTTTAACTGTTAAATGTGTTGAAGAAAGTGCAATTAAGATACCAGTGAAAATTAAAAATTTGTTGTTGCTCTATCTTATTATAAATCAAGGAGTTATGAGAACGGTGTCGAATTTTCGAATTATGATTTCAAATAAAAGTGTAAGTTTTCTCAACGGCTCACTGTTGAATTATACATCATAATTTATAAGAATGGGTGTGGTTAAATACCACAAGTTGATTTTAATTAATAACCTTAACAATACAAAATTTTAATCAGGTTACAGCTAATTACAGTTCTGAAGAAGTCCCAAAATTAATCTGATATTACAGCAATGTATTTTAAAGTATTTAGAAATTTCAGTCCTTAAAAATAAAGCTTGGCGATTACAAACATTACATAATTGTTAAGTGTTTGTAAATGACAATTTATTCTCTATCATAAAAATTTTTTTTTCTTACTTGCCATCAATGAGAATTTTTTTGATATCAACAGCCCCCAAAATTTATTTAACCAATTGCAACTCTTGATGAATTCAATAATTTAGCACGATTTTCATTTCTTAAAAATTTGATAAAAAATGGTACGATATTGTATTGCAAATTGAGTTAACAAAAAATAATGCATTTATAATTCGTAACATTTTTTGAAAGGAGGGGAAAATGTCTGGCAAAAGCCGTCGCGATTTCCTCAAAACATCTGCTTTAATCGGTGCTGGAGTTGCAGGACTTTCATCAACTGCAAAAGCAGGTCCTAAAAATATTTTATCCGAAGACAGGATGGGAGTATTAGTTGATACTACAGTTTGTATCGGATGTCGTAATTGTGAATGGGCTTGTAAGGAAGCTCATAATCTGCCCGCAGGTAATCTGGAATCTTATGAAGATCGCTCAGTATTACAAACTAAAAGAAGACCTGATGAAACTGCACTTACAGTTGTAAACGAATTTTCACCCGGAAAAAATTCTAATCTTCCTGTGGATGTTAAAGTTCAATGTATGCACTGTGATCATCCTGCATGTGTTTCTGCTTGTATTGTTGGAGCTTTTGAAAAACATGAGAATGGAACTGTAACCTGGGATACAAGTAAATGTATCGGCTGCCGATACTGTATGGTTGCCTGCCCATGGCAAGTTCCGGCTTTCCAATTTGATAAAGCACTTAATCCTTTAATAATGAAATGCGATTTTTGTTTTGAACGAACTAAGGAAGGCAAGCTTCCTGCCTGCGTAGAAATATGCCCTGTTGAAGCACTTACTTATGGCCCAAGAACTGAATTAGTTAAAATTGCCCGCGATCGTATAAAAAGAAATCCAGACCGATATGTTGATCACATCCTTGGTGAATATGAAGTTGGTGGAACATCCTGGATGTATTTATCAAGTAAAGAATTCTCTGAGTTAGATTTTCCGAAGCTTGGTGAAAAACCAGCCCCCGGTGTTTCAGAATCTATTCAACATGGAATATTTGCATATTTTGTTCCACCGGTTTCTTTATACGCACTTCTTGGTGGAATTATGTGGATTTCAAAACGCAGAAAAGAATTAGAGGAGGAGGATAAATTATGAGTCACGAAAATATAAATCCTGTACCGATTAAACATAAGTATTTCACTCCTGGTGTTTTCGTACTGATAATTTTAGCCCTAAATGGTTTAGTATTTTTGATGGGAAGATTTTTCTTTGGACTTGGTGCTGTTACAAATTTAAATAATCAATACCCCTGGGGATTATGGATAGGTGTTGATGTGGCTGCAGGTGTAGCATTAGCTGCCGGTGGTTTTACAACTGCCGCACTTGGTCATGTTATGCACAGAGAAGAATATCATGCAATTGTCCGACCTGCGCTTTTAACTGCAATGCTCGGCTACACTTTTGTTGCGATGGGTGTGTTTGTAGATATTGGTAGATGGTATTTTATCTGGCATCCATTAATTATGTGGAATGGCAGCTCAGCTTTATTTGAAGTTGGTATCTGCGTAATGATTTATTTAACGGTTCTATACATTGAATTTCTTCCAATTGTAACTGAAAGATTTATAGGAAAAGTTAATCTGCCCGGATTTCTTTCAGGATTAAACAAACCCGTTGATAAATTATTAAGAGCACTTGATCGTGGTCTTTCAAAAACGATGTTCATTTTTATTATCGCCGGAGTTGTACTTTCAACTTTGCATCAGTCATCATTAGGAACTTTGATGATTATAGCCGGACCTAAAATGCATCCATTATGGCAAACACCGGTTCTTCCATTACTATTTCTTCTATCAGCAATTTCTGTCGGCTTTCCGATGGTAATTTTTGAATCTATGATTGCCTCACGCTCATTTGGATTAAAACCAGAAATGCATATCCTTTCAAGATTAGGTTCTATGATTGCACCGCTTCTTGGAATTTATCTTGCATTTAAAATTGGTGATATGTTTATACGCGAAACTTTTGTTTACTTAACTGAATTTAATACCGCAAGTGTAATGTTTACTATTGAACTTTTATTTGGCGTGATAATTCCATTAAGAATGTTTCTTTCACCAAAAGTTTTAAGATCTCCGTTGTTTTTATTTATCGCATCAGCGTTAGTTGTATTTGGCGTTCTACTGAACAGAATAAATAATTTTATTGTTGCTTATAATCCGCCATACTCAGTTAAATCTTATATACCATCATTCGGAGAATTTTCAGTAACAATAGGTTTTGCTGCTATGTTAATTCTTGCTTATAGATTTATTGCTATGAATTTCCCGGTAATTAGTGTCCCTGGCAAACAGACCGCTCCTCCGGCTAAGTATACCATAAGAGGAGGGCAATCATGAAAAATATTTTAATCACAGTATTGTTTTTATTTTTAGCGCTCGGAATTAATGCTCAGCAAAATCCAGGTAAGGATCACTCTAAGCTCAATATCAATTGTAAAACCTGCCACACTTGCGACGTTCCAACAAAAAGTGAACCTTGTCTTGTTGTTTGTCCCAGAGAAAAAATAGCTACGGTTTATCAAAAACCTGAACAAACACCTGCAATGATAGTTCTTGATCAGCTAAGTGATAAATATGGACCAGTTTATTTTTCACATAGAATTCATGCTCAGATGTCAACTATGTCAGGAGGATGTGAAACTTGTCATCATCATAATACCTCAGGTCCGATTTTACAATGCAATAGCTGTCATCCAGCTTCAAGGCAGCGGGAGGATATCAGTTTGCCTGATTTGAAGGGTGCTTTTCACAGGCAGTGTATGGATTGTCATCGCGAATGGAGTCATGAAAATGGATGTAATACCTGTCATACCTTGAAAAAAGATTTGAAGAATCTTAAACCTGAAGATATAAAAAAGAAATATGCTGAAAAGTCTCACCCAGTTGTTTTAGAACCTACTAAAATTGTTTTTGAAACTAAATCAGACAAAGGTAAAATTGTTACTTTCTTTCATGATGATCATACAAAGAAATTTGGGATAAGCTGTATTACCTGTCATAAACAGGAAAGTTGTACGAAGTGTCACGATGCAACTAAAAATTCAAATACTAAAATCAAAACTATTAGTGTAGCAAAAAGTTTAGATGAACATCATAAAAAATGTTTTGGATGTCATAAAGAAGACAATTGTACTACGTGTCATCAAAATAAAGTTTCTGAACCTTTTGATCATGCAAAGACAACCGGTTGGGCATTAAATAGATTTCATATTAACTTAAACTGTACAAAATGTCACGGTGATAAAATTCCATATAAGAAACTTGATAATAAATGTATTAGTTGTCATCAAAACTGGAATAACGAAACATTTAAACATTCAGTAACCGGTTTACAGCTTAATGAAACTCATGCAGGTCTCAGTTGCGAAGACTGCCATATTGATAAAAATTTTGCAGTTAAACCAAGCTGTGATAACTGTCATGAAAATTATTCGTTCCCAAAACAAAAACCGGGTAAGATGGTTGGAAAATAGTAATTGAATGTCATTGCGAGCGATTCACCGCGGCGAATTGGGAGCGAAGCAATCTAATGAAGTGGTTGAGATTGCTTTACTCTCCCGAAGGGATGCCTTTGGCAGAAGACTCTTTAGCAATGACTATCATAGTTTGAATGGTTGTCACAGACCATTCCGTGATAAAGCAATTTGCTATTTAGTAAATAAAAATAATTACAGTCACGGTGTGGACCGTGACTGCCTAATTATAATTTGAAAATAATTTGAACTCATCCCCCAACCCCTTCTATTAGAAAGAGAAGGGGAGAAAAAAGATAATGTTTAAGTCTCTCTCTTTTTAAGAGAGGTTCGCCGCGGCGAATTAGGGTGAGTTAACTTTTAAAGCACAATTATTTAAAAAATAGATTTATAAATACCAATGTTTAAGAAAATTGGCTTCCGATTAATATTTGTTGTGGCTTTAACATCTTTAATCATAATTGGTGTGTTTGCATACTTTAATGTTAAATCACAAAGCAGCAGTTTGATATCAGAAGTTGAACGGCATGCAAATCAACTTGCTGAAACTGTTATATCAAGCACCCGATATGATATGATGCTCAATCAACGGGAAAGAATACAACAAACTATTAATTCTATTGGAACTCAACCACAGATTAGAGATGTAAGAATTATTAATAAAGTCGGTGAAATTATTTATTCCTCCGATTCTACTTCGATAAATAAGATGGTGGATAAAAAAGCAGAAAGCTGTTACGCCTGCCATGCAGAAGATAAACCGCTTGAACAAATTTCAATTACAGAGAGAACAAGAATATTCAGAGTTCATCCGGATTCAAATCGTGTTATTGGAATTATTTCTCCAATCTACAATGAAAAGTCCTGTTGGCAGTCTGATTGCCACGCACATCCCAAAGATCAAAAAGTACTTGGTGTATTAGATGTTTCAATTTCTCTTGCAGATGTTGATAGAAAAATTTTAAAGAGTGAATGGGAAGTTGTTATCTTTGCTTTAGTGGCAATTATAGCTGTGGGACTTCTAATTGGTTATTTTGTCAGGAAGTGGGTATCGCTTCCGGTTAATGAATTATTGGCTGGTACACAACAAGTAAGTGCGGGTAATCTAAATTATACTATTAAAGATTTAGGTGATAATGAGATTGGAAAACTCGGTAAATCTTTTAATAATATGACTAAAAAACTTTCTGAGGCAAGGATGCAGCTTTTCCAATCCGATAAAATGGCATCACTCGGAAGGTTAGCAGCAGGAGTAGCACACGAAATCAATAATCCGCTTACAGGCGTTTTAACTTACAGTAGTTTTTTATTGAAACGAACAAAAGATAATCCCGAATTACAGGAAGATCTAAAAGTAATAGTTAGAGAAACTTTAAGAAGCCGAGAAATAGTAAAAAGCTTACTTGATTTTGCAAGGCAATCAGTTCCTAAAAAAAGCAGTGCTGATATTAATGAGATTATTGATAAAGCCATAAGTGTTATTGAAAACCAGCTTACTCTAAACAAGGTAAAAGTTATTAAACAAACCGAACCTAATTTGCCAAATCTTATTGTTGATGCAAATCAGATGCAGCAGGTTTTTATAAATCTGTTTGTAAATGCTTCGGATGCTATGGAGAAAAACGGCGGAACTATAACAATAAAATCACAAAGAATTTCATTATCGCCTTATGGAAGTACACAAATAAAAAAAGCAACTTGTCCAAAGCGCCACAGTCTTATGGATAATGAATTTAAAATTGATGGATTAGCTTCTATAAAAGTAAAAGTTATTTCAGATAATAAAGAAGGCATAATCCATCTCGATCCCGTTTATGGCAAACATCGAAATTCATTTAATTTAGATTTCAAAATTAGTAAGGATGCCAAATTTGTCTGTCCCGAATGTAACATCTCACTCATCGAAACTGATAAAGTTTGCCCGAAGTGTGGTTCACCTATTCTTGCTTTTGAAGTTGAAGGTCAGGGAATATATGAGGTTTGCTCTTCGGAAAACAGCAACTGGGAAAAGTGGGATTATGTTGATGCTGCCGGAGTTAAGGAATATATTGAAGTAAGAATCAGCGATACCGGATGTGGAATAAGCAATGAAGACCTTTCAAAAATCTTTGAACCGTTTTTTTCTACAAAAGGACAAAAAGGAAATGGACTTGGTCTTGCTGTTATCTGGGGAATAATTGATAATCATAACGGAACTATAAATGTTGAAAGTGAAGTTGGTAAAGGAACTACTTTTATTATAAGACTTCCACTTGCAGCTCAAAGATAAACAAATGAGTAAAGATTTTGACATATTAGTTATAGATGATGAACAAGTAATTATCGATGCGGTAATAAAAATTTGTTCGCTGGAAAGTTATACTGTAGATGTTGCTTTAAATGTTAAAACCGCAATGGAGAAAATTTCAAAAAATTATTATCCGATTATTATTTGTGATATTATGATGCCGGATGGAGATGGTTTTCAGATTATAGATGAATTGAATAGTAAAAAAATTAACAGTGCAATAATTATGATGACCGGATACTCAACTGTTGAAAACGCTGTTAACTCGCTTTATAAAGGTGCACTGGATTTTATTCCGAAACCATTTACGGTTGATGAGCTTCTTAATTCAATCTATCGTACAAAAAAATATCAGTCAATCAAGGAAAAACAAAAAGAATTTTCAACGCAGACACTAAAAGATGAATTGCTTTATGTAAGTTGCCCTGTAAGATATTTAAGACTTGGTTATTCAACCTGGATGTTTCAGGAAAGGGAAGGATCTGTTTTGATTGGTGTTTGTGATCTTTTTCTTAAAACGATAGATTCGGTAAAAGAGATTGAATTTATGAAACCTGAAGAAGAACTTGCGCAAGGAATAACCTGTGCAACAATTAAATCAATGGATGACAGAGCGCATAAAATTTTATCACCTTTATCCGGTCGTATTGTGGAAGTGAATGAGGAGTTAAAAACAAATCTTAGCTTGATTGAGAAAGATCCATTTTTTGAAGGATGGATATATCGGGCTATACCCTCAGATCTGGATTATGAAATCAAGCATCTTGTACCTTGTAGTTCAGACAGATAGAAATTTTAATGATAAATAAAAAAGAAAATAAAAATCCTTAGGAGAAAATTATGGCATTATTTGTATTAGCAGTAATCATTTTCATCATAGCTGATATTTTAATTCGAATGATCGGGAAACGATTAACTGAACAAAAACAAAAGAAAGAAAGGGAGCAGGTTCTCCAAGAAAGCCTCAAACTCGATTTTACATCTGAAGCAAAAACTCTGAAACGAGCTGAGGTCCCAAATCCTAAAGCAAGAATTCTTTGCGTTGATGATGAAGAAGTTATTTTAAGCAGCTTTAGAAAAATTCTTGTACTTGATGGATACTCTGTTGATACTGTGGAAACAGGGCAGGAAGCACTTGGGCTGATTCAAAAGCATCATTACGATTTTGTTTTTACTGATCTTAAAATGCCTATGATGGATGGAGTTGAAGTAACTAAATCTGTAAAACATCTGCGTCCTGATATTGATGTTATAATTATAACTGGATATGCTTCTGTTGAAACTGCGGTTGAAACAATGAAATATGGTGCAATGGATTATGTCCAAAAACCGTTTACTGAAGATGAACTTATTGCATTTGTCCAAAAAGCTTTGATTAAACGACAGGATAAAATTCAAAAACAATTAAAACCAAAAGTTCACATTACAAATATTCCGGCTTCTGATGATTTTACGAAAGGTGAGTTTTCTATTCCGGGTGGAGTATTTATTGCAAAAAATCATACGTGGGTTAGTATGAATCAGGCAGGTATTGCGAAAATTGGGATTGATGATTTTGCAAAAAAATTAATTGGCAAAGTTTATTCTATCGAACTTCCTAATCTTGGTATGAATGTAAAAGCCGGGCAGCCACTTTTTACAATTAAGCAAGGAAACAGAAGTATCACTTTCAGTTCGCCGATAAGTGGAAAAGTTTCTCAGATAAATACTTTGCTAAAAGAAAATTTGGACGCTCTTGATATCACTCCTTACGAAAGAAATTGGGTTTGTGCTTTGGATGCTGAAGATATTGACAGCGAAATAAAAAATATGACTATTGGTAAATCAGCTGTTTCATTTTTCCAGGATGATATAGAAAAGTTCAAGGTTCTTATGACAGATATTTTGAAATCTGAGAAGAAAGGTGATGAATATCTGGAAGATGGATTGTATATCGGACAGCTTGAAAAACTTAATGATATAAACTGGAATAAAATTATTGCTGAGTTTTTTGTAAGATAATTTTAATCAGGAAACCTTCGAGGTTGCAAAGCAGAAACCTCGAAGGTTTTTATGTCTCTACCTTTTAGAAAAGGAGAGATTAAGAGAGGGTTAATATTTAGTGTTTATGTTCCATCATTTGTTTTCCCATCATTTCTCTTGCTTCGGCTTTTATAACAATTTTTCCTGCTCCCTTAAAATAAAGTGTGCATTCACCAACATAACCTTTTTTGATATCCTGTTTAAGTTTCATTAACATAACGTGGTATGAGCCGGGTTTTAGCTCAACTGTAGATTTTGCAGGAATAATAATTTTACCAACCTCTCTCATTCCCATCATATCATTTCCGGCATCATAAGTTTCATGGATTTGAACAAGTCCTGCAGGTGCAAATTCAACTTTGTATAGAGTGTCAGCTTTATCGGAATTATTTTCAATCTTAAAAAATAATCCGGTAGCTTGTCCCTGTGCACCAACTCTCATCCAGGGATCTATAATTTTTATCTTTTCATATGGATTAGAAAAGATTAGTAAAAGTGCAAGTAATAGATTCATATTATTCTCCTTTTAATTTTTTATGTCATTGCGAACGAGTCTTCTGCCAAAGGCATCCGTCTGGGAGAGTGAAGCAATCTTAATAACAGATCATTACATCGTACTAATCAGACTTCTCGTAATAACTTATTGATTTACATTACACAAAAGCATTCTTGCATGTTTGAATGATTGCATGAAAATCATTAAAAAGTTAAATGAAATGAAATTTAATCCATTCATCCATGCACTCATTCAATCATGCTTTCAAATAAAGTTTTAGTCAAAACCTACTGACAATTTTACTTTGAATTTTACACTATTTAATTAGTTAAATATTTAATATCCTCAAGTATCATATCTAAATTAGCTGTGCTGCCCTTGTAGTTGCTTCTAAGCTTACCTTCCTGATCAATCAATGAAATCCTATCTGTGTGAATAACGCTGTAACTTAGTTCGCCATCAGCATCATAAGTTGAATCAGCAGGGATAGCTTTGATATCAAACTTAAGCATTACCTCTTTTGTATTTTCCTGATCACCGGTAAGCAAACTCCAGTTTGCAAAATCTATATCTCTTATTTCAGCAAACTTTCTTAATACAGATGGTGTATCCCGGTTAGGATCAAATGAAATAATTACAAATTTTACTTTACCTTTTAACTCATCGGGTAAACGTTCTTCAATTAACTGCATATTATGTGTAGTCATTGGACAAATATCCGGGCAGTGAGTATAAACCATCGCCATCAAAGCGATTTTGCCCTCAATAATTTTGGGGAATTGTACCTTTATGCTATCCTGATTATAAAAAGTATTTTGTGTCCTGCTTATATCCTGATCAAGAGGGAAATGCTGATAGCAGCCGGTAAAAATTGTAATTGCAAAAATGAAAGCAAAAATATATTTGTATAGATTATTCATTGTTGTAAAATTTTTCTTTTTGTTCGATTCAAATTATAGAAAATAGATTCTTTAAGAAAGATAAATTCCACTCTTAATTAGTGTAATTCGTGTCAGGTTTTTTTGCCACGAATTATCACTAATTTTACACGAATTATTTTTTCAAACTAAAGGAAATAATTATGTCAGACATGCCCTCCAAAGAATTTCGAAAAAACGGATACAAACTTGTTGATTGGATCGCTGATTATTTAACTAACATTGAAAATTATCCGCCACTATCACAAGTAAACCCAGGCGATATTTTAAAAAGAATTCCGCAAACTCCACCAACAAACGGTGAAGATATTGAAAATGTTTTATCAGATATTGATAAAATTTTAATTGATGGAATTACACATTGGAATCATCCCGGATTTATGGCTTACTTTAATTCAACATCAAGCGGGCCCGGTATTTTAGCTGATCTTCTTTCTGCTGCATTTAATGCAAATGGAATGCTTTGGAAAACATCGCCCGCTTTTACAGAACTCGAACGTGCAATGATGAACTGGTTCAGGCAAATGGTTGGATTACCTGAAAATTATTGGGGAATTATTTATGATACTGCATCTACAAGCTCTATGCACGCAGTTGCAGCTGCACGTGAACAGCTTAATTTAAAAATTCGTGAAAAGGGAATGGCGGGTAGAAATGATTTACCTCGTTTAAGATTATATTGCTCTGAGCAGGCACATAACTCTATTGATAAAGGAGCATTAACACTTGGAATTGGATTAGAAGGAATAAGAAAAATTCCCGTTAATGAAAAGTTTGAAATGATTCCACAAAAACTTAAAGCGGCAATTGATGAAGACAAGAAAAATGGATGGCTGCCGTTTATTGTAGTTGCCACCGTTGGTACAACATCTACAACAAGTATAGACCCGGTTGAAGAGATAGCAGAGATAGCAGAAAAAAATAATATGTGGCTTCATATTGATTCAGCTTATGCTGGAGTTACAGCAATGATTCCGGAAATGAAATGGATTACAAAAGGTTGGGATAGAGCTGACTCGATTGTAATTAATCCTCACAAGTGGATGTTTACTCCAACTGATCTGAGTATATTTTTCACGCGCAAACCGGATGTTTTAAAACGGGCTTTTAGTTTATCGGCAGAGTATCTGAAAACTAATCAGGATAGTGAAGTAGAAAATTTAATGGATTATGGAATTCAGTTGGGAAGAAGATTCCGCTCACTTAAACTCTGGTTTATCATCAGGTATTTTGGCGTTGAAGGATTAGCTGCAAGAATTAAAAATCATATTGAACTTGCAAAAGAATTTACTAAATGGATTGATGATGAAAAAGATTTTGAACGAATGGCACCGGTTCCATTTTCTACAGTTTGTTTCCGATATAATCCCCAAAATCTTTCTGAAGAAGAACTGAATAAACTGAATGAAGATCTATTAGAAAAAATTAATCAATCAGGAAAAATATTTTTATCGCATACAAAACTTAACGGCAAGTTTGTGATACGATTGACAATTGGAAGTATCAGACATGAAAAAAGACATATTGTGGATGCTTGGGATTTAATTAAAACAATGGCACGCGGATGACGCGGATTTAGCGGATTATCACGGATTAAAAAATGGATTCAATTTTACAATTTGCTTTGCTTGCTTTTACTTCATTGTTCACAATGGTAAATCCACTTGGAGTTATTCCTGTATTTACAACTCTTACAACCGGAATGACTTCCAAACAAGCAGCCGCAATTGCTCTTAAAGCAACATCAACAGCTTTGATAGTACTTTTACTTTTTACTTTCGGTGGAAATTTTATCTTTGATCTTTTTAACATTTCTGTAAATGGATTAAGAGTTGTCGGTGGAATTCTTTTCTTCTTTTCAGGTTATGATATGTTACGCGGAAAATTAACCCGAATAAAATCAGAAGGAGAAGAATTTATTGAAGCAGCCAAAGATTTTGCAATAACTCCGCTCGGTGTTCCGATGATTACAGGTCCCGGAGTAATTACAATTTCAATTGTTATGATGAATGATGCACCGGATTTAACGCATAAATCTTTACTCATTGCATCAATTTTTGTTGTGATGGGATTGACTCATCTTATACTTTTAAGCTCCAGAAGAATTATTGGTTTTCTTGGCGAAAGTGGAAATAAAGTGCTCACAAGAATTATGGGTTTAATTGTAATGGTAATTGCTGTTGAGTTATTCTTCAGAGGATTGAAACCAATTATTCAGGATATTTTAATAAAATAAAAAACCCCGGTTAATAATTCCGGGGCTTTCTATTTTAAACATTTGATTAAATTATTTTGCAGGCGGTAAAATTACAGTATCTATTACGTGGATAACACCGTTTGAGGCCTTAATATCCGCTTTAATTATTTTGGCATCGTTAATCATAACTTTACCATCTTTTACGCTAATCTTAACTTTGCTGCCTTCAACTGTTTTTGCTTCAGTTAATTTTACTACATCAGTTGACATTACATTGCCAGAAACAACGTGGTAAAGAAGAATTTTCTTTAAAGCTTCTTTATCCTTTAAAAGCCCTTCTAAAGTTCCTTTGGGTAATTTGGCAAATGCTTCATCTGTTGGTGCAAATACTGTGAAAGGTCCTTTACTTTTCAATGTCTCAATTAAACCTGCTTCTGTGAGAGCAGCCACTAAAGTCTTAAACATACCAGCATCTGCTGCTATAGTAACTATGTCTTTGGATGCAGATTTTTTGCTGTAATCCTGAGCGTTTACTGAAACTAAAGTTACTGCAAATAATATTACTGCTACTGCAGTCAATCTGAAAGTGTTCATTGTCTTCTCCATTTTTTGTGATTTATTAATTTTTTTACGATCGTAAAATTGATAACGTAATTAACCAGTTAAGAGTTCCATTAAAATGTCTTTTAAAGAATTTAATTTTATTGATTTTATACGAGGAATGTTGAATTATTATCATTAAAACATCTCATCTTATTTTAATAGTTCATTTTTAAATCCTATTTAATTGATCTGCATCATACTTTAGTAAAACTTAAATTAATTAGAGGAAAAAATGATTATCAAAAAAGCTTTCGTTAAACAATTGCAGGGAATTACATTAGTCGGTAAAACTGATTCCAATCATTGGGTCACAATGGATGGACCAGAAAATTTTGGCGGTAGTAATGCCGGTATCAGACCAAAAGAATTAATACTCATTTCGTTAGCTGGCTGTACCGGAAGTGATGTAATAACTATTCTTGATAAGAAAAAGGTTAAATACACAAAGTTCGAGATGAATATAACTGCAGAGCAGCAGGAAGAACACCCACAGGTTTACACAAAAATTAATCTTGAATATGTTTTTTATGGAAAAGATATTCAGGCAAAAGATGTTGAAAGGGCAATTGAATTATCTCAGACTAAATATTGCAGTGTAACTGCTATGCTTCAGAAAGCTGTTGAGATTACACATAATTACAAAATTGTTGCTGAATAAATAAATTGGATTGTTGGGGAAATGGAATAATGGAATTTCAAAATTCCATTACTCCAACATTCCGTTAAGTTTGACTAACTTTTTTGATATAATCCAATTGTATTCCCATCGGGATCCGTAAACAAAGCATACCAGCCCATTGCAGGAATTACAGTCTTAGTTCTCTTAACTGCTCCACCATTTTCTTTAACCCGTTTTAATATTGAATCTATTTCCGGCATATTAACATGAAAAACGGTTGATTCGCCTTTAGCAACTTCATCAACTTTTCTTAATCCAACCATCGTACCTTTATGATTATTAAAAAGTAAGTAGCCGTTTCCGAATGGTTTAAATTCCCAGCCAAGTACTTTATGATAAAATTCTTTTGATTTGTTAAGATCAGTTGCAGGTATTTCGCAATGAGCAATTAAATGTTCAGCCATAAACTTTCCTCATAAAATTGATGTTTTCTTTATGATTAAGTTACAAGTAATGGATTTATAATTCAAGAAAATTTTATAAATGCTGATATTAAATTGATTTTGTATATTTCAATTAACAAAAATCCTTATCAAGGAGTTTATATGAAAAATGTAATTTTAATCCTGATTTTTACTGTTTTTGTTATTGATTTATTTCCCCAGCAAAAAGACAGTTTGGATGAAGTAAATTCATCTGTTCCAGAATTATATGATCTTCATGCTGTAATTCATCAAATGTGGCACGATGCTTATCCTGATAAAGATGTGAAAATGTTAAAAGATCTTTTGCCTCTTATGAAAACAAGTGTCGAAAAAATTTACAAAGTAGAACTCCCACCTTTACTAAACGATAAAAAGGATAAATGGAATCAAAGCATTGAAAAGTTAAGAGGATCAGCGCAAAAATATAGTCAGGCAATTGAAGAAAATGATGAAAATAAATTGCTTGAAGCAACAGGAGAAATACACTCAGAATATGAAATGCTTGTTAGAATAGTTACTCCTGTTACAAAAGAAATCGGCGAGTTTCATAAAATGCTTTTCAGGATTTACGATAATTATCTTCCGAATAATAATACAGATAAGTTAAACTCAGCAATAGATGATTTGGTAACTCTTGCGGACAGTCTGATGAATAGAAAATTACCAAAATGGGCATCAGATAAAAAAAATGATTTTATCTTAGCTGCAGATAACTTGTTCAATTCAACACTTGATTTACAAAAATTAAAAAACTCAGGTGCAGCCCGAGATAAAATTGAAAATGCCGTAGAAGTGGTTAATGTAAACTTTAAAAGTTTAGTTGCTTTGTTTGAAGAATAAAATATTAAGATGACACTTTTGTAAAAAAGAGTGTCATTACCTTAAAAACTATTTAACAATTTTAGAAACTTCTTTAAACTCCGGCGTGCCGCAAACTTCAAGCAACTCAAATAAAATTGATTCTGTAGTTGTAACTTCAGCACCAAGGGTTCTCATTCTATCCAGCGCAATGTTGTAATCTATTTCTTTACGTGATGAAACGGCATCTGCTGCAAGATTAACCTGGAAATCATTCGCGATTAGATCCAATACAGTCTGCTGAACGCAAACGTGAGATTCGATTCCTGTTACAACTATTTGAGAAAGTTTCTTTTTACGAAATTCATCAAAAAGATTTTCTGCACCGGAACAACTAAAACTCATTTTTTGAATAGCTGTATAACCTTCAAGTTCAGCAAGTATTTTTTGTGATGTTGGTCCCAAACCTTTAGGATACTGTTCTGTAAAGTAGATCGGAAGCTGCATTGTTTTAAATCCTTTAATCAGCTTTACGGTATTTTCTACTACAGTTTCATAATTTCTGATCACAGGAAGAATACGCTCCTGTATATCAATAATAAGCAGGGCCGCAGTTTCTTTTTTTAGAATGATAGGGTTTCGTTTCATAATATTTTGATTGGTTTAATTGCCACGACCTTCAGGTCGTGGAGGTTTAATAAAAATAATTATGGCTTTAGCCAAATGATTTGTTGTTGGGCTGAAGCCCGTAATTAATTTGTATTACCGTAACCACGACTTAAAAATCGTGGCAATTTTAAATACAATCTCTTAAACTTAAACCTGTCCGCAGCGGCGGATTAAATTCTTAATATATCTCATCCATTCCATACTTACCGCAAGAGTACATCATCAAAATAGATGCGAGGTCAATCAATGCTTTTTTCTGTTCATCAGCATGAATAACAAGATCATACACGTCAGCCATAAACTGAAAATTGCTAAGGATTTTTTTTAGCTCGCGATGATTTGGTGAGCCATGCCAATTTGCAACCTGTCTTACTAAAACTTTTTCATATCTTCTTAAAAAATCTCTGAATGAAATTAAATGTGTTGCATTAGCATGTCGTGGATGACAAATTGCAATCATATCATTAAAATAAGTATCCCACTTTGCTGCAAGCTTTTGATTACGGGAATCCATTACAAATCTTGCCTGCTCCAAAGTAAACTTTGCCTTTGTTGTAACTTTATATTGCGGAATGATAGCATATCCATCATAACTAATCTCATCATCATCTTCATCATAATACTTCCATCTTTTTAAAAGTTGATGGGGAGTATAAATAGTAATCACTTTATCCAGCGAGCTATCTGTAACAATAAATTTTCTTTGCTGATAATTTACAACTGTTAGCCAGTGTTCCCAGTTATCAACACTTAGTATGCAGGGATAACCATTTTTTAATTGTTCAATCAAAGCTTTGATTGCATCTTCTGGTTTTTCTCTGCGAAAATATTTCATCTTGCAATTATAAAACTTTGCAGCTTTTGCTAAACCGATTTCATCAGTGCCGTACCACCACGTACTTCCGGCTTTTATTCCGATTTGATTTTCACTTTCGAATCTGCCAAGCATTACAAGTGCGTATTTAAGTGCGAAGGGTCCGCATTGATATTTATATGGTTGTGGGTAAAAACTCATTTTTAATTTTATTGATATTGAAACTATGTAAACATTATCAAATGAAGTTTTTTTTACAAGTGATTTTGGGTATTTTTTCAGTATGAAAGAAAAAAAAATTAAGGTTCTTGTCCTTTACAACGAGGCAAACCCGGAGTTTTACCAGAAACCGGCTAAGCCAGCACCTAAGCTTGATTTTAAGCCATATTTTGAGGTAGATAATCTTACTCCGATGGAAGAGTATGAAATTATAGCTAAAAAGCTTAAAAGAGTCGGTTTTGATGCCTATACCTTAAACCTAAAGGATGATATTTTCAGACTTTTGGATTTAGTGAAGCAAAATCCGCCGGATGTAATATTTAACCTTGCAGAGATTTACAAAGAACAGCCGCGCTTAGAGATGAACTTAGTGGGACTTTATGAGTTGCTTGGGATTCCTTACACCGGGGCATCGGCGATTGCACTTGCAAATTGCCAGAGCAAATTTCTTACAAAAAAATTACTTAACTATCACGGAATTAAAACAGCCAGGTTTCAGTTGTTTGATAAAATTCCCGATGAGTTTAAACTTGAAACAAAATTTCCTGTTATTGTTAAACCTGCTTATGAAGATGCAAGTGTTGGAATTGAAAATGAATCGATTGTTTATAACACCAATGCTTTAAGGAAAAGAATTGAATATATCTTTAAACAATTTAATCAACCTGCTCTGATTGAAGAGTTTATTGAAGGACGCGAGTTTAATGTTTCAGTTGTAGGAGATTTAAAACCTAAAGTTTTACCGATTAGTGAAATTGATTTTAGTTCAATGCCCGATCACCTGCATAACATTGTTAGTTACCAGGCAAAGTGGGATCCTTATCACGAATCATATCATAAAACAATTCCTATTTGCCCTGCAATAATTTCTAAAGACTTAGAAGATAAAATTAAACGTACAGCAATCTCTGCTTTCAAAATTATGGGTACAAGAGATTACGCCCGAGTTGATATGCGTGTAACAAGTGAGGAAGAAATTTACGTGCTGGAAGTAAATCCAAATCCTGATTTAACCGAAGGTGCAGGATTTATGCGTTCTGCTCATGCAGCGGGATTAAGTTACGCGCGAGCTCTTAAGAAAATTGTTATGCTGGCTTATGAAAGAGGGAAGAGGAAGTGGCCTCATCCCTAAATCCCTTCTCCTAAAGAGAAGGGACTTAAGAAATAAAGTTATGCTTTTACTTTTGCTAAAGCAGGTACTTTGTGTTTTACTAATTCATAAACTCCAAACATTACTCCAACAAAAAATAAATCACCGATTAACGAATTTTGGAAAAATGGAATTGCGGCAATGTAGCTTTCCATTAAACCTGCTGGAGTTTTAGGATATAAAGTTCCAAGTGCCCAAACGCCAAAGTTTGTAATTGCAAAGAAACTTACTGAAGCTGTTATGGATGCAAAGATTAATTTTTTTACGCTTACTTTTTTAAGCATTAAAATTCCAAGTACAACAATCAAAGCAAAGCTAAGATATGTTAACCAGGCAGTAGAGTAAAAACCAATTATTGCATCTGTTAAAAACATTGCCATAAGTGGAATTATAAATGCAAAAGATTTTTTATTAAAGTAAGCGCCGCCAAATAAAGCCATTGCAGCTATCGGTGCAAAGTTTGGTGGATGCGGTAATAATCGAACAAAAGCTGCAGCAAAAACCATTAAGGTTACCACCCAAAAGTTCGGGTTAATTTTTTTCATTTGATCAGTCATCGTTTTTTCCTTCCTTTTAAATATCGAGAAATAATTTCTATTTGTAATTGTTTAAAGATAAAGTATTAATAATTAAAAATTAAAAATGTAAAATGAAAAATTAAGGGCAATTGATTTAGTTTTTTTATTATTCATAAACTTAATCTATCATCAATTTTATTCCACCATAAAAAGATAAACCGGCAGTTCCATATCCAAATACTTCTTCATAATCAGTATCTAAAAGATTTTCTACTCTAAAATTTAACCTTAAAAATTTTAGAACATCATAATGTGCTGCTAAATTTATCAGCACATAGCTTTTAAGATCAACTCTTTGAAAAGTTGAAAAATCAATATCCTCACGTACTCCAACCCAAATTACTTCAGCATTTATGTTTGCCTTTGGCATAAATGAATAGCTGGTATAAAATCCAAGTTTACTTTCCGGTCTTCTTAATAATTTTTTACCATAGTCTGATGAATTTGGACTCATATCTTTTGCATCTGTATATGTATAATTAACTTTTAATTCTAATTGGTCAAAAGGTTTTGCATGTAAATAAATTTCTGCACCTTTTGTAACTGCTTTATTAATATTTATTGTTTTAAAGGTTAAATAGTCAAAGCCAAACATATCAGTGAACTTATTGTAAAAGTATGTAGCTCCTAAAGATATTCCTTGTTTAAATAAATATTGTTCAATTCCGAAATCAAAACCAATGCTTTTTTCTGGATTAAGATTTTTATTTCCATATATGGGATCATACAAATAAAATAAAGATGGAGATTTAAAACCTGTGCCAGCGGTAGCTTTAAATTTTGTATCTGTTTCCCAGATCATAAAAGCAGGAGCAACTCTGTAGGTGATCTGAGAACCAAATTGATTATGGTTATCCAATCTTATTCCGGCTGTTGAAAAAAATCTTTTACCCGCTTGAAAATTATCCTGAATGTAAACCCCTAATGTTCTGGAATCCTTTTTAGGAAAGATGCTTGCATAATCAGGCAACAACAAATAATTAAAAGCATAATATTCTGATGAAGTTTCTTCGGATTCATATTCAAGTCCGGCAGTTAGCAAATTATTTTTATCTAATGCGAAATCATTTTGCCAATCCAGTTTATATTTTCTGCCATCATACAAGCTGTGCGAATAATATATACTTGCCGATGAAGTATCGTAAGAATATTTTCTTACATTTCTGATAAATGACAATCCAATTTTTTGATTCCAATTGCCATCGAGCAGTTTTAGTTTTCCTTCACCACGTACAGAAAATTCTTCCTGATTAAAGACATAAGTCGGATCATCACCATAAGCCCCACCAAATTGATCGTAATCAGATTTTGATTTTGTAAATCTTGCATAAAAATTTACCTCAGTATTTTCACTAATGTTATAGCCAAGAATTGATGAAAGGTTATTGAAAGTATAACCATCTTTTTCTTTATTACCATATTTTTCTGAAGCATTTGAAAAACCATCGCTGCCGGTTCTGCTTAATGCAACCGAATAATTTAATTTTTGAACTGATCCGGTTAATCCTAACTGAGTTTTATAAGTATTGTATGTTCCACCTTCGGCCAATAAAGAAAATTTTGGCGCACCATTCCCTTTTTTTGTGATGATATTAATTACTCCTGCAAGTGCATCTGATCCGTAAAGTGTAGATTGAGGACCGCGCAGGACTTCAATCCTATCAATATTATCAATAGGAAGGGCAGAGAAATCATAAACTCCACTTGGATCATTTGTAAGATTAACTTCCACCCCATCAATCAAAACTAAAGTGTGAGATGAATTTGCACCACGAAGATAAATATTTGATAAAGTACCGGTTCCACCTTGTCTTGTAAAACTTATCCCGGTTTCGTTTTTTAACAAATCAAAAACATTATTTGCATTACTATTTGAAATCTGTGTTGAATCAATTACTGAAATAGAATTAGCCAGCTCAATGGTGTTAGCTTTAGTTCTGGTTGCAGTAATTACAACATCATTTAGTTTATAGAATCCGGCAGTATCTGTTTTCTGGATGATGTTATTTTGAGTGAAAGTAATTGAAGAGAAAATAAAAACCGCAAAAAGTGCAAAAAGAAATTTTGTTTTGTGCATTGAAGTTACTCCTTTTAAAAAAAGTTAAGGTAACTTCGCGTATAAAAAAGTTGAGATAAAACGAATGGAAATTTTGAGAGACCATCGTTAATCTTACCCTTTGCGCGAAGGTTGATTAATTATTATTTATGGCAGGTCTCCTGGCTAAACAATTAACAATGAATAATGTAGAATTAACAATGATTAAAAAATTATTCATTGTTAATTTTTAATTGTTAATTTGTCTCACAGTTGCGCGACAGCGACGGAATTTCCGCCAAAGGCGGATCACCGTACTTCCCTATAATTTCCCATTACCCCGACTCGTCGAGGTTGGGACACCATAAATTTTGTTCAAAGAACTGATCCTAAAATAGTTTTTATAAAATCAAACTCAAATTATTTTTAATTTTTTTTATTAATTTCTTTTTACCTTCAGCTTTTTTTTCTAAGTTGCATAAGGAATTTATTGTTAAATATTTATTGTTGTCTTTTTTAATGATTACTTTTAAAATGTATTCTTCAGTTAGTTATTTATCCTTTACAAATTTTCAAATCTATAATTCCACATCAGCTATAAATCAATCTTTATTAAAAAGGAGTTTTTAATGGGCTGGTTTTTAAAATTTCTAAATTCTTCAATTGGTAAAAAATTTACGATGGCAATCACCGGAAGTTTTTTATTGATTTTTCTTATCATTCATTTGATTGGAAATATTACTTTATTTTTTGGTCCTAATGCTTTTAATGGATATGTAAAAGCTCTGGATACAATTAAACCTCTTATACGAGTAATCGAAATTGTTTTACTCACAGCTTTCTTACTTCATATTTTTAATGGCGTAAGACTCTGGATTGAAAATAAAATTGCTCGCGGCGGAATAGGTTATAAAGTTAACGGATCACGTCAGAATACTGATCTTTTTTCACGAACCATGTTTATTACCGGGTCAATTATTTTCATATTCCTGGTTTTACACCTGGGAACATTTTTCTGGAGATTTAATGTGCACGATCCCGATGGATTAGCAAACACTCACGAATACTTCAAAATCGTAATCAGTTTTTTCCAGATATGGTGGTATGCAATACTTTATATTATTGCTGTTTTACTTCTGGGTTTTCATCTTAATCATGGATTCCAAAGCGCATTCCAGACTTTTGGATGGAATCATAAAAAGTATTTCCCTCTTATTAAAAAAACCGGGACTGTGTATGCAATAATTATGGCTTTAGGATTTGCTTCTATGCCTGTTTACTTTTTCTTTTTCTACGGAGGTAACTTATGACAAAGCTTGATTCAAAAATTCCTGCCGGAAATATTTCCGAAAAATGGACTAACCACAAATTCAATATGAAGTTGGTAAACCCTTCCAACAAAAGAAAGTTTGATATAATTGTAGTTGGAACCGGATTAGCCGGCGCTTCGGCAGCTGCTTCACTAGGCGAACTTGGTTATAACGTTAAATCATTTACTTTTCACGATAGTGCAAGACGCGCACACAGTATTGCTGCTCAGGGTGGAATTAATGCTTCAAAAAATTATCAGAATGACGGCGATTCAACTTACAGACTTTTTTATGATACTGTTAAAGGCGGAGATTTCCGTGCGCGTGAAGCAAATGTTTATCGTTTAGCTGAAGTTAGCGGAAATATAATTGATCAGTGTGTTGCTCAAGGTGTTCCATTTGCCAGAGAGTACGGTGGATTGTTAGATAATCGTTCTTTCGGCGGTGCACAAGTTTCCAGAACATTTTACGCAAGAGGTCAGACGGGGCAACAATTACTGCTTGGTGCCGTTAGCGCATTAAACAGACAAATAGCCAAAGGTTCTGTTAAGCTTTATACAAGAAGAGAAATGCTGGATATAGTAATTGTAGATGGAGTTGCAAAAGGAATTGTAGTAAGAAACTTACTTACTGGTGAGATTGAAAAATATTCTGCCCACGCAGTTGTACTTGCCACTGGTGGATACTCAAACGTATTCTTCCTGTCCACCAATGCGATGAACTGTAACGCAACAGCTATCTGGCGGGCACATAAGCGCGGTGCATATTTTGCAAATCCCTGTTTTACGCAAATCCATCCGACTTGTATTCCGCTTCATGGTGATGTACAATCAAAACTTACTTTGATGAGTGAATCCTTGCGTAATGATGGAAGAATTTGGGTTTCCAAGAAAAAAGGTGATATGCGAAATCCAAATGATATTCCCGAAGATGAAAGAGATTATTATCTTGAAAGAAAATATCCATCATACGGAAATCTGGCACCAAGAGATATTTCATCTCGTGCCGCAAAGGAAGTTTGCGATGAAGGTAGAGGCGTAAAAGGCGGCAATGCAGTTTATCTTGATTTCACAGAAGCTATTAACAGACTGGGACAAAAAGTTATTGAAGAACGTTATGGAAATTTATTTGAGATTTATGAAACAATTACAGGCGAGAATCCTTATAAAACTCCTATGATGATATATCCTGCACCTCATTACACAATGGGCGGCTTGTGGGTGGATTATAATTTAATGAGCAATGTCCCTGGCTTATTTGTACTTGGTGAAGCAAACTTTTCAGACCATGGTGCAAACCGTTTGGGTGCTTCTGCACTTATGCAAGGTTTAGCTGATGGTTACTTTGTAATACCTTATACCATGGGAAATTATCTTGCATCAGAAAAACCGACATTAGTGAAAACAGATCATCCTGAATTTGAAAAAGTTGCTAAGGATGTAAAGGATCTTACAAACAAACTTCTTTCAATAAAAGGGAAGAGGACTGTGGATGATTTCCATAAACAACTTGGTAGAATTATGTGGGATAATGTTGGTATGGGCAGAAATGAAGCCGGATTGAAAAAAACAATTGAACAGATAAGACAAGTAAAAGAAGAATTCTGGAAAAATGTTACTATTCCCGGAAGCGGTGATGATATTAATCAAACTCTTGAACGCGCTGGCAGAGTGGTAGATTATTTTGAGCTTGGTGAACTGATGGCACTTGATGCGCTTAACAGAAACGAATCTTGTGGTGGTCATTTCCGTGAAGAATATCAATTTGAAGATGGAGAAGCTAAACGTGATGATGAACATTATTCATATGTTGCTGCCTGGGAATTTGCCGGTGAGAATAAATGGAATCTTCACAAAGAAGAATTGAACTTTGAGTATGTAAAACCAGCAATAAGGAGTTACAAATAATGGAAGCAAAAAAACTTAACCTTACGCTTAACATCTGGAGACAAAAGAATGCCAATTCTGTTGGTGGCTTTGCAGAATACAAAGTGCAGGTTTCTCCCGATGCATCTTTCCTTGAAATGCTGGACGAGATTAATAATTCTTTAGAAGCCAAAGGTGAAGAAGCAATACATTTTGAAAGCGATTGCCGGGAAGGTATTTGTGGAACTTGCGGACTTGTGATCAATGGTCATCCGCACGGGCCATTACCAAAGATTGCTACTTGCCAGCTTCATATGAGGAATTTTACTGACGGACAAACTATTTGGGTTGAACCATTCAGAGCAAAAGCTTTTCCAGTTATAAAGGATTTAATGGTAGATCGTTCTGGATTTGATAAAATTTTGCAAGCTGGCGGTTATGTTTCTGTTAATACTGGTGGTGTGCCTGATGCAAATTCAATCCCAATCCCAAAAGAAACGTCAAGTTTAGCAATGGATGCTGCTGCTTGTATTGGTTGTGGTGCTTGCGTTGCTGCCTGCAAAAATGCATCGGCAATGCTTTTTGTTTCGGCAAAAGTTTCTCAATTCGCGCTGCTTCCTCAAGGACAGCCGGAGAGGTATGAAAGGGTTGAAAAAATGGTAGCTGTTATGGATGAACTTGGATTTGGAAGTTGCACTAACACCTACGCTTGCGAAGCTGAATGTCCAAAAGGCATCTCTGTCACAAATATAGCAAGAATGAATAGAGATTTTGTTATGGCAGAAATAAAGAAGTAATTTTCTAAAAATTAGCAATATCTCATAAAAATTAAAATCCCGGTTATATTCTAATCGGGATTTTTTTTATTTTAGGGCTGTATTCAAACAACATAAGAGTAAAAAAATGTTTGAGAATGAAATTAAGTTTATTAATGATTTTATCTTAAATAAAACAAAAGATTTAGGATCATTATTTACGATTGAAAAATTCCTTTCAGCGGATATTCATCCGTCAATAAAAAAGTATGTGGAAGGTGAAATAAATTATCTTATCTATCAGGATAGAAAAAAATTGATAGATAATTCTTTATTTGATTATTCAGGTGCAAAAATTTCCAATTATTTTAATCTGATTGCGGACGAAATCAAAAAAACTAAAAAAGTTACCTACGAGGATATTAAAAACATTATACTTCAGGCGGTTTCTTTTAATGCAAATTTTGTTGTACGTCCCAAATGGGCATTATCAAAATTAATTTTTGGAGACAGCAAATCAGTCTCATTAAATGATGTTCAGATGATGCTTAACTACACATATTACTACGAATATATAAACAATGTTTTTCTGGCGTACATGGCTAAGAAAAAAATTATGAATATTTCCCCGACTGAATTTGAATTGATAATGAATAAGATTGATAGAGAGCTGTTTACTCTTCATCAAAGTAAACTTGTTGATAATGCACTTTATGCCATAGCTGATTTTTATAATATAGGCGGACTCAGTAAGTCTTCAATTTCTGCCGAAGCTGTTGAAGTGTTTTTGAAAGAAAAAAATCTTACTGAATTACTTTTTAAATTAAAAAGAGGTTTTCCATCTCCGACAAAGAAAAAAAATGATATTGATGATATCAGAAAAGTTCTTTATTCGGCATTTCCTGTAGAGCTTCCTTTTATAGAGGATAAAAAAACCGAAGAAGAAATAAAGAGTGATAAGCATTTTGAAAATCCTTTAAAGGAAGTTCCGGTTACCGATGATACTTCAATGGCAGAAAATGAAATTTCTGAAAATGAAGATTCTCAAATCCAATCCGTGGAGCAATCCACTAATGATATTTTTCAGGAAGAAGTCCCTTCAAATGAAACAACAGAGGAGTTGAAAGAGGTTGAAAATGTTGTTGAATCTGCAGACGAACAGGCAATTAATTTGACTGAAGAAAATAATATCCCTGAAGTTGAAGAAATTGTTAAAGAAGAGATTGCAGAAGAAATTAAACCATCTCATGATATTACTGAAGATAAAACAGAAAGTACAAATGAAGCTGAAGAAATTTTAAATTCATTTACAGAAGATTTAGAAAAAAACCAGGAAGAAGAAATAATTATATTAGATGAAAAAGAGGAGGAAAATCTTTTAGATTTTTATGATAACGAAGTAGAGATTACAATTGATGATGATCTAAAAAAAGATGAAAGGAATCTTGATATACTTAATCAGGATGAGAATGAACAAGATACAATATTAAGATTTGATGAGGTTAATCTTCCACCGGAAAATGAAATAGAAATTGAAGTTGATGAAAATAATCTTGAAAGTCCGGATAAAATAGAATTTGATCACGAAGAAAAAAGCTCTGAAGAAAAAATTAAAGATGAATTATTAAAAGAAGAGCAGGAACAGTCCAAACCAGTTATTGATAAGAAAAATTTTGATGACATTTTTAGTTTCTTATCCAGAAAAGAAATAGATAGGATAATTAAAAATTTATTCAATTCTGATAGTGAGGATTTTGCAAACACAGTTGAAAAAATGTCGGCTTGTGATTCGCTTGATGATGCAATGGAAATTCTTAATAATTTATTTAAATATTTAAGAATCAAACCTCACTCAAAAGACGCAGATGCGCTTACAAAAGCGGTAACTAAATATTTTAATCAGGCAAATTAATGTTTATTGATTATGCCCAAATTGAAGTTAAATCCGGTGATGGTGGAGATGGCGCGGTAGCTTTCCGCAGGGAAAAATATGTTCCTAAGGGTGGACCCTCTGGCGGTAATGGAGGACTTGGGGGCAGCGTTATTTTTGAGACTAACAACAGTTTATCAACACTTCTTGATTTTCGATATAAAAGAAAATTTTTTGCAGAAGATGGAAAACCCGGTGGCAATTCATTGAAAGATGGAAAGAGCGGGGAAGATGTTGTTATAAAAGTTCCTGTTGGTACTATTGTAAAAGATGCGGAGACTAACGAGGTGCTGCTTGATCTTTCTAAAGTAAATGAAAGAGTTGTTTTTATAAAAGGCGGTAAAGGTGGAAAAGGTAATAGTAATTTTGCTACTGCTACAAGAAGAACTCCGAGGTTTGCTGAAAACGGAAAACCGGGTGTTTATAAAAAATTAATTCTTGAGTTAAAACTAATTGCCGATGTTGGACTGGTTGGCTTTCCGAATGCTGGTAAATCCACATTAATTTCAAAAATATCTGCGGCAAAACCCAAAATTGCTGATTATCCCTTTACTACTCTTGAGCCCAATCTGGGAATTGTAAGATACAAGGATTATGAAAGTTTTACTGTTGCTGATATTCCCGGAATAATTGAAGGTGCTCATCAGGGAAAAGGATTAGGGATTAAATTTCTTAGACATATTGAACGGACAAGAATCCTTTTATTCCTTATTGAAGTTACATCAGAAAATTATCAAAAGGATTTCGACACTCTTTATAACGAATTAAAAAAGTACAGTAAAAAATTAGTCGAAAAGAAAATTTTAGTCGCTTTATCCAAAGCAGATCTTGTTAATAGCGATGATCTTAAAAAGCTAGAAAAAATAAAACTTAAAAAGACAAAAGAACCTGCTTTGCTTTTCTCTTCAGCTACAGGGTTTGGCTTACAAAATCTTCTTGATAAAGTATGGGAAGTCTTAAATAAATCTTGATTTCTCATCATTTTTGAATTTTAGCGTTATTGATTTATATTTGGCATCCAATTTTTAACAGGGCGGGGTAGCTCAGTTGGTTAGAGCAGTGGAATCATAATCCACGTGTCGGGGGTTCGAATCCCTCCCCCGCTACTAATTTTTAGGAGAAATATTTATGTACACATTATTAGTTCTGATTGCAACAATAATTGCAATTTTACTTATCGTTATCGTTCTTTTGCAATCTAGCAAAGGCGGCGGTTTAGCTGGTACTTTTGGTGGTGCTGCAAATATGGGCGCAATGTTTGGCTCACGTAGAACAGCAGATTTTTTGAGCAAAGGCACCTGGTATTTAGCCGGGGCTTTAGCAATTCTGGCTGTTGTAATAAATCTATTCTTTTTACCGGGACAAACAACCCCAGAACAGCGAAGCGTAATTCAAGAAGGTGGTAGAACTACAGTTCCAACTACACCATCATTACCACAACAAAATCAAACGCAACCACCTGCGGGTAAAAAATAATTTCTTTAACTCCGGTCAGATTTATTGATCGGAGTTCCCTTTTTCCCACTCTGTTAAAAGCGTAACAATCTGATCCTGAATGCTACGATAATAACTTGTTCCACCTTTATTGAATTGAAATATTATTGTTATTATAAGATCATCTCCATTTTTGTCAGTTAGATAACCCGCTAATCCACTAACACCGTTTAATGATCCGGTTTTACCTCTGAAGTTATTTTCGGCTAAAGTTCCCTCCAATCGTCCTCTAAGTGTGCCATCCACACCTGCGACTGAAAGTGAGTTATAAAAATCATTAAAGTGAACAAGATCAAAATACATTTTTTCTAAAACGCCATTAATCGCTAACGGGGTTGCCTGATCGAATCTGGAAATACCTGAACCATCAACTATTTCAGTTCCAGTAGAGTAAATATTATTATCTCTTAAAAATTTTTGTATAGCTTGTTGGGAGAAAAAAGAATTTCCCTGTAACCCGCTTGCTTCAGCGCCGAGTGTTTTAAATAAGCATTCAGCTAAAAAATTATCACTGTGTTTATTAATAAGTGCAACAAGGTCTTTTAGTTTGATATAAGTTTCTGTAATAAACATTGCATTATTAGGTGTAACCCCTTTTTGAGCAGTTCCTTTAACTTCAATACCTGAAGAAATTAACTCCTGTTTTAATTTGTTTGCAATAAAAAGCGGTGGATCTTTAATAGCTTCGGTAATAAATCTAAAACGTCTTCTTATTTTTTTCTTTATGGTTGTTCTATTTCTATCCAGAACGAGAGCTGAAATTGGTGGTAATTTTACATTTGCCTGCTCGTCTTCAATCCAATCTTCTCTTGTATAAATATTATCGAAGTAAGTATCATCACCAATAATATTTCCTGTAATCTTTTTTATCCCTATATGTAAAAGATAGTTGATCATATCCTGCAAATCTGATTGGGTAAAAGTTGAATTTCCATATCCTTTTATATAAAGATTTCCGTTAAGAATTCCGTCCTTAAGATTTAAATCATCAGAGAAAAATTTTGTGCTTAATTTATGATCTCCATTCATTACCCCGAATGAGGTAGCGACTGTAAATAATTTTGTTATTGAAGCAGGGATCATTGGGATATTTGCATTGAACGAGAGTATTGTATCCTGAATTAATGGGTCATAAATAACCACGCCGGCTTTTGTTCCTTCAGGCAATGAAGATAGTAATTCCCGAATGCGATTCAAGGTCTCTTCGCGTGAACTTGCGAACAATAAATTTGTTAAGGTTAATAATAATATTAAGAAGTATTTAGTCATATCTTTATAAAAAAAATTATATCTTTATTTGTGAATAAAATTTTTTTAGGAACCATTCTGGTTTACATGCAAATATAAACAGAAACATTTCTTTAAATAAGCACTAACAATTGAACTTGATTTAATCACAAAAAATTATAAAAACTTAGGTGAAATATGGCAAAATCTGACACTCCCCAAAAAGCTTACTACAATGAAGACTTTCTTTCCTCACCTGATGGAAGAATTATAAGATTGATATCAGAATATCTTGAACCTCAGGCAAGATTTAAAGAAAATAAAATTATGGATACTATTGTGTTTTTTGGATCTGCAAGATTAAAATCACGTAAAGAAGCAGTTGCAGATTTTAATAAGATTAAAAATATGAATCCTAAATCAAATCCAAATTTTGCAAAGGATTTAAGAAAAGCACAAAGAAATGTTGAGATGTCTAAATATTATGAAGATGCTGTGGAACTTTCTCGCAGATTAACTGAATGGTCTTTGAATCTGGAAACGAATGCAAATAGATTTATAATTTGTACCGGCGGTGGTCCTGGAATTATGGAAGCTGCAAACAGGGGTGCAAAAAAAGCCGGTGGATATTCTGTTGGTTTAAATATCAGTATTCCTTTCGAACAGTATGTAAATAATTTTGTAACTAAAGAACTTAGGTTTGAATTTCATTACTTTTTTATGAGAAAGTTTTGGTTCGCTTATTTATCAAAAGCATTAATTGTCTTTCCTGGTGGATTTGGAACTTTTGATGAGTTGTTTGAAATATTAACTTTACTTCAGACAGAAAAAATCAGAAAAAAATTAGCGGTTGTAATTTATGATGAGAAGTACTGGAAAAGTGTTGTCAACTTTGATGCACTAATTGATTACGGAGTTATCAATGCAGAAGATTTAAAATTATTTCATTTCTGCAATGATATTGATTCAGCTTTTAATATTGTTAAAGATCATTTGGTAAAAAACTTTTTGCGTGAAAAAGAACCAGCTGTAATTGAACCCAAGATTCATATTAAATAAAAAAAATCCCGCCAAAAGCGGGATTTTTTAATTACTGCATAAGATTTTCCGGACGATGTGCTCGTCTGGCGGCTTTCATCTTTTCCATTCTCTTTTTAATCGAGGGCTTAACAAAAAAAGTTCTTTTCTTAAACTCTTTAAGCACTCCGGAACGTTCATATTTTTTCTTGAATCTTCTTAATGCTTTATCAATGGATTCATTATCGCCTAATTGAATACCGACCAACTAAATCACCTCACTTTGTTCATCTTGGTCTATTTGTGGTTTAATAAATAATTCAACTAATTTTTTATTTCCAAGTTTTTGAAATTCAACCGTAATGGATTTCTGCCCGTTAGACAAAACCTCTTTGCTGACAACTTTACCAAAATCATTCCAGTTTTCATGAAATATAGTTTGACCAACCTCATAACTTTGATTTGGTGAATATGTAGCACAAGTTTCATTTTCGATACCATCGAGTGAAACTTTCTGTACAACTACATCATCTGAAATACTGATAACCATTGTTTGTTTACACTTTTTGCACTTAGCCCATTTTTTATTGTCATCCCCGGCTACTTCACCGGTTAATTCCATCTTTCTAATCCCACCACAAAACTTACAAAAAGCTTCAACATTTTTTACTTTAGCCATAATTATACCTTCATTATAAAAATGCGAGACACTAAAATATTAAATGATAGCTCAGAAAGCAAGAATCTTATTAAATCAAGATTTGGAATGGGGAGTAGTTACTAAAACCGGAATTTTTGAATATCTGATCACTTTTTCTGCCACACTGCCCAATAAAGTATGTAAAATTCCTGTTCTTCCATGGGTTGCAATAACAATAATATCTATCTTTTTTTCTTTAGAATATTTAATAATTTCCTCATAATCGATACCTTTTCGAATTATAGGTACAATTTCGATATCGCCTAATTTTCTAATATTTTTAACACAATGATCTAATTGTGATTGCGCATCAGCATCAATTGATTCTATTATCTTTTCACGAGAAAGATCTAATGAACGAATGGCTAAAATAGGAGGTGTTTTTTCGAGAACATTCAATAAATGTAATTTAGCTTTATATTCTGTTGCCAGCTCTACTGCATATTCGGCTGCAGTTAAAGAAATTTTACTAAAATCAGTGGGAAGCAGAATGTTTTTTATCTTAAACATGATAACCCTGCTAATTTATATTACAAAAATTATTTTCGATTTCAGACAAATCTGCATTGGATACAACAGCAAATATATTATTATTTTCTTTAGTCAATAAAGTAACTTTTCCATCACTAACCGTAGTGTAACAATGTCCCTGATCCAAATAATTTACTAAATCATTGGATAGTGAAATGATTTTATTTTTATTCAGATAAGATTCATCGACCTGAAATAGATAAATCAAATTATTATTTTTATCAACATATACATGGTGAGCAAATTTTTCGCCTTTATCTTCAGAAACAACAGCACCAACCAATTTCCAATCTGAAATATTTGGGATGTAAGTTTGATATTTTACTCCTTGAGCGGCAAAGAAATTTTTTATCTCATCAGGATTTGAAGAAACTAATTGCGGTGCAAGCTTACCCTCAACAATACTTTGGAAATTATTTTTTGCCTGAACAAACATGTTATCACTTCCACTTTGCTCTATGGCAAAGTTTTTTGTTTCAACATTTCCCGGTCTGTTAAATAATATCAGAACAATGGCAAGAATAACAACAACTGCAGTAGCGAAAGTAAAAGCTGGCTTTTCAAATAATTCAGTAAAAAATGATTTTCTGCTTTCTTTAATATTTAGCTGTGAAGCTATTGATCCGAGAATTTTTTCTCTGATATAATCCGGAGTGGGCTTTACTTTAACTTTTTCACGTATAAGATTTTTTACTAATAATTGTATTTTGTAATCAACAGCAAGTGATTTATCAGATGCAATTGCCTGAAGCACTTCTTCCTGTAAGGATTTTTCCTGGATTTCACCATCAACTAATGCTGTAATCATCTCTTTATTCATTATTCATCACTTTCATTTTCATCTTTTGTAACATAACCTTTATCAGCGGCATATTTGTGTAGTTTTGTAAATAACATTTTTCTTGCTCTGTGCAATCTGGATCTTACAGTTCCAACAGGGCAATCAATAAATTCTGCAATTTCATCGTAAGTATAACCTTCAATATCACAAAGAATCACTACCGTGCGGAAATCTTCAGGTAAAGAGGAGATAGCTCCGGATAATTCATCGTCGAGAAGATTATCATAAATATCTTTTTCCAGATGTGCGCTATCTGTGGATGAAGGTTTGATATTCTCGTAAAAATTTTCAATGTCTTCATAATCAACTTTATCAGGTTCTTTAGTTTCTTTTCTATACGTATTGATATACGTATTTTTCATGATTCTAAACAACCACGCTTTACAATTAGTTCCTTTTTCAAATTTATCCCAAAAACGAAATGCTTTAAGGTAAGTTTCCTGAATTAAATCACTTGCATCATCACTATCACCAGTCATTTTCAGGGCATAATTATAAAGAGAATCCATATGCGGAACGGCTTCCCGCTCAAATTCTTCGTGGAGTTTTTTATCATCTGTTTTGAATATGGCTAATAGAAATGCAAACATATAATACTTTAAAAATTTCCCTTATTCTTTTTTGTAATTATAGGTATTAAACACAAATTATCAAAGTCTAACGAATTACCAAGCCGTTTCCCTCAAATTTTCTATTTTTTTCAACCTTCAGTACAAATCCATTTACAACGATATACTCAATTTTACCATCTTTTTTTAGAACAAAATTTGCAGGTTCCTCTATATTTATTGTAGTATCAATTTTATTACTGTTAGTTAAATTTATTGGCAAATCAAAAAATTTTCCATCGGGTAATTTATCAACAATTATATTTGTGCAGCCACTTTTGTAAATATCATAAAGATCAATATGGTTTAATTCATCAAGCTTAAAAATTTTATCGGAATAAGTTTTTGCTCTCTGGATTTTGTATCCATCAAGATCAATATCTTTAAAGCTGTAGAAGATTGATAAATCACCCAGATCGGCAACCTGTGATTTGAAATAAAATTTCTTTCCATCAAGATCTCCAATCTCATCCAGATTTATTCCTATATCCACTTTAATATTTTCCTTGCCATTTTCAATCTGAACATTTCTTAAGATTACATCAAAAATATATTTATCATTGAATGGAATAGATTCATAAACATCTTTACTTGTTTCCTTATATGATTCATCAGCGATAGTTTTTATGGCAGAAAGTATGGCGATAAAATTTAACTTGCGCAGAAATTGCTTTTCTGGATCATCATTCCAACCTCCTGATTCAATTAGAATTGTACTCGTTCCCCATTTTTGAAAATTATCCCCGAAAGCTCTTGGCTCATAATCATCGGAATATTTGGCAATGTGTCCGGGAATAAAAAGTGAGAGTGCCTGATACATATTCCCAATAACCTGAATTGCGCGCTCGCGAATGTTATTAACATCTTTTTCATAATTAAAAGCTGGCGCAAGAAATGATAATGCAGCAGTTCTAAAACTTTGTCCAACAGAATATCTATGACTTTGATCGTGGAGATTAAATCCAAACTCAGCTTTAAGATCATCAAAAACATTTTTAAGAATTTTTGCTTCAGGAGTTTGTAATTTTGATGCATCACGATTCAAATCGATATCATAAGCATTTCTCCGTTTAAATCTTTCTGCACCGTCCGGATTTACCATTGGTAAAAAGTAAAGTGTTACTTTGCTAAGCAACTCATTACAAAATTGTTTGTTTGATGGGTCAGAAAGGAAATTAAAAATATCAAAAAGCGCTGCTGTGGCTGTAGATTCATCCCCGTGCATTTGAGACCACAGAAAGATTTTTGTTTTGCCCTTACCGATTGAAATCAAATTTAAATCTCTGTGTTCAACAGATTCACCAACTTTAGTTACAGTATATTCATTCTGATGTTTTAATTTTTCAATAAGTGGGATGATATCAGAATGTTTAAACTTTCGGTGAGTTAAAGTTTTTTCCTTATATCTTTCGTAAGATTGATATAGATGCTGTTCGAAATCAAAATTCTGTGACATAATTATTTCTGAGATTATTAATGTAAAAATTAAGGCAAGTAATTTCATTTTTGAATAAGTTTAAATTGAAATTATAAAAGATTTAATTAATCCTATGAGAATTTACAATGATAGACAATAAATTGAAAATAGGTTCAAGAGCCCCGGGCTTTTCTTTACCCGCTGCTGATGGCAAGTTTTACGGTCTTAGTTCATTCGCAGATAAAAAAATTCTGATAGTTATTTTTAGTTGTAATCATTGTCCTTATGTTCAGGCATATCAACAAAGGATAATTGATTTACAAAATGAATTTGAAAAAGATGGTGTGCAAATAGTTGCTATCAACTCAAATGATGATACAAAATATCCGGAAGATTCATTTGAAGAGATGAAGAAAAGGGCGGAAGAGAAAAAATTTAATTTTCCTTATTTAAGAGATGAAACACAGGAAGTTGCAAAAGCATACGGCGCAACTCACACTCCGCAAATATTTTTATTTGATGAAACCCGAAAACTAAGATATGAAGGCAAGATTGATGATAACTGGCAGGAACCAGATAAAGTTAAATCTAAATATTTAAGAGATGCAATTTTAGAAGTGCTTAATAATAAAGAAGTTTCTGTTCCTGAAACTTTTTCTATTGGGTGTACGAT
>OEIU01000422.1_pt1 | contig 40267 bp, 36 predicted proteins | sample 1539221 | NCBI WGS metagenome assembly OEIU01 (sample SAMN03792071, study PRJEB22550) | activated sludge metagenome | feature: wastewater treatment plant; material: activated sludge; isolation source: Wastewater treatment plant of a petroleum refinery complex | place: Argentina: Zarate | collected...
TTCTGCCTGGTGCGCACCAACTTCGAAGGCAAGAAGCATGATGGCATCAGCTTCCTGCTGTTCGACATGGCGAGCTCCGGGATTTCGACCCGTCCGATCCGTCTCATTTCCGGCTACTCGCCGTTCACCCAGACCTTCTTCGACAACGTGAAGGTGCCGAAGGAAAACCTGCTCGGCGAACTCAACAAGGGCTGGACGATCGCGAAGTACCTGCTTACCCATGAGCGCAACATGATCGGCGGCATGGGGCTGGGACTGCGCATCGGCGGCAAGGGCACGCTGGGTCAGCTGGCGGCGGGCGAACTCGGACTGGCCGGCGGCCGTCTCGCCGATCCGGTGCTGCGCGCCGACATCGCGAAGTTCGAGCTCGATGCCAATGCCTTCGCACTCACCATGGAACGCGTGCAGGCCGAGGCGAAGGCCGGCAACGAAACGGGCGCGATGTCGTCGATGCTCAAGTACTACGGTACGGAGCTCAACAAGCGCCGCGCCGAACTCATGATGTCGATCGCCGGCACCGAAGGTCTGAAGTTCGGCGATGGCGGCGCCGAAGAACTCGCGCCGGTCTGGCTGCGCACCAAGGCCAATTCGATCGAGGGCGGCACGTCCGAGGTCCAGCTCAACATCATTGCGAAGCATGTGTTGAAGCTGCCGGGGGCGTGATGTGGGGCCGGCTTTAGCCGGCCTGAAAACAGTCAGGCTGAAGCCTGACCTACAGGAAGACGGAAGTCTGACCTGCAAATTGCAAGTGAATCGAAAGACTCTGAGGTTTTCGCATGTCTCTCGTACTCAATGAAGACCAGCTCATGTTCCGCGATGCCGCGAAGCGCTTCGCCGCGGAGCGCGCGCCGATTGCCGAACTGCGCCGGCTGCGCGATTCGAATGACGCCACCGGATTCGACCGTGCCGTCTGGAAGGAAATGGCGGAGATGGGCTGGGCCGGCGTGCTGGTGCCGGAAGAACATGGCGGCGTCGGTTTCGGCCACGTCGGTGCGGGACTGATTGCGCAGGAAATCGGGCGCAATCTCAGCGCGACGCCGTTCGTCTCCACGGCCGTGCTCGGCGTGACCGCCTTGCTGAAGGGCGGCAGCGACGCACAGAAGCAGGCGCTGCTGCCGAAGATGGCGGCCGGCGAAGTCGTGCTGGCGCTGGCGAGCGACGAGCGCAGTCGTCACTCGCCGTACAACGTCGCCACGCGTGCGGTCGGCAGCGCGGGCAAGTACAAGCTCAGCGGTGCCAAGGTTCACGTACTCGACGGTCACGTCGCGGACAGGCTGATCGTGTCGGCGCGTACGTCAGGCGATGTCGATGGGCGCGACGGCATGACGTTGTTCCTCGTGGATCCGAAAGCCGCAGGTGTCAGCATCCGACGCGTCAGCATCGTCGACAGCCGCAATGCGGCCACGGTGGAACTGCGCGACGTCGCGGTGACATCGGACGACGTCATCGGCGCCGTCGACAAGGGCGCGGCGATCCTCGACGCCGTTCTCGATGCGGGTCGCGCCGTGCTCGCGGCCGAACTGCTGGGACTGTCGGAAGAGGCGTTCGAACGCACGCTCGGCTATCTGCGCGAGCGCGACCAGTTCGGCGTGAAGATCGGTACCTTCCAGGGCCTGCAGCATCGCGCGGCGCATCTGTTCTGCGAGATCGAACTGGTGCGATCGACCGTGCTGCGCGCCCTGCAGTCGCTGGATGCGCAGGAGAAGCACGCGTCGAGCCTGATCTGTCTGGCGAAGGGCAAGGCCAGCGACGTGGCGCGACTGGCGACCAACGAAGCGGTGCAGATGCACGGCGGCATCGGCATGACGGATGAGTTCGACATCGGCTTCTTCATGAAGCGCGCATGCGCCGCTGGCGAAACTTTCGGCGACGCGTACTTCCACACCGATCGCTTCGCGCAGCTGTCCGGTTACTGACGGGTTACGGACGTCGTCCGCGACGTCCTACATCGCGGCGCGGAACAATCGTTGCGCGCCGCTCATTGTCCTCCTCGATTGCGTGCCATCCGCGCGTGAAAAAACCTGTTCGTCTCCGCGAGACCGCTGCTGCGTCACCCGTGATGTGATGCGGTCGGCAGCCGGTCGCGGGACGATTCAGTACCGTTGATCGAACAGAGCGAGGCGATCCGATTATGACAATCGAGCGCGAGTCGACCTTCGAGATCGGAATCGAGGGACCGGATTCAGACGCCACCGTGAAGATGCCTCGTCCCGCCGTTCCCGCGGTCAATCCCGAAGACGAGGACGTCGATCCCGAAAGCACGCTGGTGCGTGAGGACTGGGAAAGCACCGTCATCCGTCGCGTCGCGCCGCATGTCGTCGCCGTGCAGAGCCAGGTGGCAGAAGAGTCGGATGGCGAGGCCCGCTTCGGCTGGGAGAGTGAAGGCCTGCGCCGCCTGGCGCATGAAGTGCGCAAGTCGGGGAACTGAAGCTTCTTACTGTGGGGCCGGCTTCAGCCGGCCTTCCAAAGACGTCAGGCTGAAGCCTGACCTACAGAAGAAGTGATTGTCCGACGCGCAGCTCGCGTCCGGCGCCCGCCAGCAGGATGGCGTTCTGTCCGAACAGCACCCCGCGCAGCTCCTTGCTCATGCGATAGGTCCGCAAGGTACGCAGCGGTTCGTCGCCTTCGCGCTCCGCAGTGGCCTGATTGGTCGTCGTGATGATGCAGCGGGTGCAGGGCTTCACCCGACGCAGGGTGATGCCGCCTTCCACTCGCAGTTCATCGGCCCGATCCTCGGCGTACGCGTCGACACCATCGATGACGATGTTCGGGCGGAACCGGTTCATCGGCAGCGGGGCGGTCAGGCGCGCGTTCAGATCGTCCAGCGAGGCCTGCGAGATCACCAGGAAGGGGAAGGCATCCGAGAATTGCGCCAGTGCTTCGACGCCGTTCGTCCACTCCGCGCTGGCCGGACGTTTGTGTGCTGGATCGAAGCGCACCAGTCGATGCGGCGCACCGAGATGCGTCGCGAGCCATTGCGATGCGTCCTCGCCCATGTCGAACGCGGCGCAGCGATCCTGCCAGCAGGTCACGTCGACCGATGCGCCGCTCGCGTCCACGGGGATCCGCAGCGTGCCGGCCTGTGCCGAGGTCAGTGTCAGCGCGCCGTCGGCGAGGGCGGTTTCGATCAGCGCCAGTCGCGGTTCTTCGCGCTGGGTCACGAAGCGCCCGTTCGGCCGCACGATCAGCCACTGCCGATCGTATTCCAGGCCGGTCAGCGCAACGCGGCTGCGCTGCAACGGGATGCCCTTGCAGGACTTGACCGGATAGATGTTGAGCGCGGTGATCGTGGCCATGCGGCGAGTCTAGCGGCTCGACGTGCATGGCGCAGGTTCATGCCGTGCTGCGCGGGAGGACATCGAATGGCGCGTTTGGGCCGGCGTGGACGGCTCATGCATACTGCCGGCCGTTCTGGCGACTCTGTCCGGTCGAATGAATACGAATCCTCTGGGCTCCCGTGCCACTCGTCTGTTCGTCGTGCTGTCCGCCTTCCTGGCGGTGAATGCGCTGTGTGCCGAATTCGTCGGCGTGAAAATCTTCGCGCTGGAGCCGACGCTGGGGCTGGACCCGCTCAACTGGAATCTTTTCGGTCAAAGCGGCTCCCTGTCCTTCACCAGCGGCGTGCTGCTGTGGCCGTTCGTCTTCCTGATGACCGACATCATCAACGAATACTTCGGCCGGCGCGGCGTGCAGTTCATTTCGTGGCTCACGGTCGGGCTGATCGTCTATGGATTCATCGCCGCCTACCTGAGCATCTCGCTCGTGCCCGCGGAGTTCTGGATTCGCGTCAATCAGGAGCGCGGCGTGCCGGACATGCAGGCGGCCTTCAGCAACATCTTCGGCCAGGGCATGTGGACCATCGCCGGATCGGTGACGGCCTTCCTGATCGGCCAGCTGATCGACGTGAGCGTGTTTCATCGCATCCGCATTCTCACGGGCGAACGCTGGATCTGGCTGCGCGCCACCGGTTCGACGCTGGTTTCGCAGCTCATCGACAGTTTCATCGTGCTGTACATCGCTTTCGTGCTCGGGCCGCAGCAGTGGCCGATCCCGCTGTTCATGGCGGTGGCCACGGTGAACTATGCGTACAAGGTCCTGATGGCCTTTGCGCTGATTCCTTTCATCTATCTCACGCGCCGCGCGATTCACGCCTACATGGGCGAGGAGACGGCGCACGAAATGCAGAAGCAGGCCAGTACGGTGTGAGCGACGCGGACGTCATCGTCGTCGGCGCGGGTGCCGCGGGCATTGCAGCGGCGCGGTGGTTGACGGCTGCGCGCCGGTCGGTGCGGGTACTGGAGGCACGCGATCGGGTCGGCGGTCGTGCATGGACGAACGCGAGTGCGCTCGGTGTTCCTGTCGACATGGGCGCCGCCTGGCTGCACTCGGCGGATCGCAATCCCTGGACGGACTACGCGCGCCAGCACGGCTTCGTCATCGACGAACGGCTGCCGCAATGGGGCACGCATCTCGGTGCCGCAAAGCTGTCCGGGGCGCAGCGCATCGAATACGGACAGGCGATCGGCCGCTTCGAAGACATCCTGCGCGAGGCGGCGGCACGCGGCCGGGACGTCGCCATTGCCGATCTGCTGCCGCAGGACCGCTATCGCGGCCGCTTCGACAGCATCGTCACGTTCCTGACCGGCGCGGAAAGCACGCGCATGTCGAATCTGGATTACATGAACTATGCCGACGCGGACACGGGCATCGACTGGTCGGTGAAAGGCGGTCTCGGGAAGCTGATCGCTCACGCCGCCGCCGGGCTGGACGTGCATCTGAATACGCCGGTACGCGGCATCGATGCGAGCGGCGCGCGCATTCGAGTGTCCACCGATGCAGGCATGCTCGACACCGGTGCGGTCATCGTGACGGTGCCGACCGCCGTGCTTGCGTCCGGAGGCATCCGGTTCACGCCGCGACTGCCGCCGCCCTTCCCGGATGCGCTCGCGGCAATCCCGATGGGCGCGAATGGCAAGGTGTTCTTGCTCATGGCGCCGGGAACGCTGCCTTTCACCGGGCCCACCACCTTCATGTCGCCGCGCGAAGGCTCGGGAGTCGCCAGCTACCAGGCGTGGGCAGGCGGAGAGGAAGTGCTGCAGGCATTCTTCGGCGGCGATCTGGCGCGCGAACTCGAACAGTCGGGCGAAGCCGAACGGTTCGCGCGCGAAGAGCTGGCGCAGATCTTCGGCTCGGCATTTCCTCGCCATGTTCAGGACAGCCTCGTCACCGGCTGGATCGACGATCCGTGGGCGCTGGGATCGTATTCCCATGCACTGCCGGGACAGGCCCATCGACGCCTGCAGCTGAGCGAGCCGCTGCATGGACGGATCTTTCTCGCGGGCGAAGCCTGTTCGGTTGATGCGGCCGGTACGTTGCATGGCGCATTCGACAGCGGCATCCGCGCGGCCGGGCAGGCCCTGGCCGTGCTCGGCACACCGTAGATGGACATCGGCGATCCGCTGTTGATGGCCGTGGCGGCGCTCGCGGCATTGCTGGTGGGACTGTCGAAAGGCGGGCTCAGCATGCTCGGCACGCTCGCCGTGCCGGTTCTCGCACTGATGATTTCACCGGTGACCGCGGCGGCGCTGCTGCTGCCGATCTTCGTCGTCAGCGACCTGTTCGGACTGTGGTCGTATCGCCGCGAGTTCGACGTGCGCAATCTGCGGATCCTCATCGCTTCGGGCATCGTCGGCATCGCCATCGGCTGGGCGACGGCCTCGATCATCAGCGAACGCTGGGTCGGGCTGATCATCGGCTGCATCGGCGTGCTGTTCTGTCTGAATGCCTGGCGGCAACGGAATGCCGTGCCGACGCCGAGACCTGCCGACGTGCCGCGCGGACTGTTCTGGGGCACGCTGACCGGCTTCAGCAGTTTCGTGTCGCACTCCGGCGGACCGACCTACCAGGTGTATGTATTGCCGCAGCAGTTGCCCAAGGCGGTCTACGCGGGCACGACCACGATCGTGTTCGCTGCCATCAATGCCGTGAAGCTGCTGCCGTACTGGGCGCTCGGCCAGTTCACGCCGGCCAATCTGCGCGCCGCCGCGTGGCTGATGCCGGTGGCCGTTGCCGGCACCTTCATCGGCGTGCGGCTCGTGCGCATCCTGCCGCAGAAGACCTACTTCGGTTTCGTACAGATCGTTCTGTTCATCGTGTCGGCGAAGCTCATCTGGGATGTCGTCTGAAGGAAGTCATCGCATGGGTCACCACGTGCATTTCTCGAATCGCGCTTCCTGGCTGCGTGCCGCGGTGCTCGGCGCCAACGACGGCATCCTCTCGACTGCGGGCCTGCTGGTCGGTGTCGCCTCGGCCGAGGCGTCGGCCGAACAGCTGCTGGTGGCGGGCATTGCCGGTCTCGCCGCGGGCGCGCTGTCGATGGGCGCGGGGGAATACGTCTCCGTCAGTTCGCAGGCCGACGTCGAACGCGCGGATCTGGAAATCGAAAAGCGCCAGCTCGCGACGCATGCCGACTACGAGCAGCGCGAACTCGCCGCCATCTACGTGAAACGCGGTCTCGAACCGGCGCTGGCCATGGAAGTGTCGAAGCAGCTCACCCGTCACGATGCGCTGGCGGCGCATGCGCGCGATGAACTGGGATTCACGCCGCACTCCCGGCCGCGGCCGGTGCAGGCGGCGCTCGCGTCCGCAGCGTCATTCACCGCGGGCGCGTTGCTGCCGCTGCTCGTCAGCGTGATGGCGCCGCAGGGGTCGCCCGAAGTGGCAATCGGGCTGGCGTCGCTCGGGTCGCTCGCGATTCTCGGCGCCCTGGCGGCAAGGGTCGGCGGCGCTTCGCCGCTGCGCGGCGCCGCCCGCGTCACCTTCTGGGGCGCCTTCGCGATGCTCGTGACGAGTCTGCTCGGCCGGCTCGTCGGCGCCGCGCTCTGATCGTTACGGGCGCGGCTTGCGCTGGGGTATCCAGGCCAGTCCCAGCTGCAGCCCCACATCGGGCGTGTTGTTGATGTTCTGCACGTTCTCGGTGATGCCGAACGACAGCAGCACCTGGTTCCAGCGATGGCGGAAGCCGATCGTGTATTGATATTTCTCGCCGGTCAGTTCGTCGAGATCGGTCTGTTCGTCCGTATAGACGCTGCGGCTGACGTACCCCTGCAGGTTGAAGCTGGTGTTCTGCGTGAAGGCATATTCCCAGCCGAACACGAGCGTCGGAATCACGCGCGATCCCTGCCGCACCGGAAACTCCGCGCCCGCGTAGTAGACGCCCGCCACATTGAGATACAGCGCGTTGCGATTGAAGAACCGCTGCAGGGAAGCCTGCAGGCCGACGTCCGTCTTGCCCGTGGACAGCAGCGTGCGTTCGCCGCCGACCGGAACCTTCACTGCGCCTTCGAGCGAGAACGCCCATTTTTCCGGCATGTCGAAACCCGTGTAGCGGATACCGAACGTCGGGTCGGTGAGGCCGCCATCGGTCGGCGAGCCGAGGCTCGTCAGCTGCGCGCCCTTCAGGTCGTAGATCAGGCGCACGTCGTTCTTGGTCAGCGCCGGCCGGCCGAACGTGCTGAATCCCAGCGCCTTGTGGAAACTCTCGATCGTGCCGTCGAGGAAGCCGCCGTTGTAGCTGACGGCGCTGATGATCGCGTAGCCCGTCCAGTGCTGGTCGAATTTGTAGTGGAAGGTCAGATCGAAGTTGGCGGATTCCAGATCGAGCAGGTAGTTCTCGCCCGGCAGCGCCTGGATGGCCGCGATTTCATCGGGGCCGATGCGGCGCCGGCCCGTGGGCTCCAGCGCGGTGAGGTATTTCTCGACCTCCGGACTCAATGACCAGGTGTTCTGGTAGCCGAGTTCGGTTTCGATGGCCCAGCTGCCGGGCTCGATCGACACCGCGTACGCCGGGCGCATGTCCAGACGCAGGAAGCCGAAGGTGGTGAGATCGCGCGAACGCAGCAGGCCGTAGAACGGATACCTGGTCTCATCGGCGTGGACCACCGATCCGGCGAGCGCGGCGATGAGGGCGACGGTCGCAATCGCGGTGGCGCGAACGATACTCACAAGGAACCTCCCGATTTTCTGTTTGCGAGTGTGATATGCCGCGGCATTCTGGCATATGCGTCATTTGCCTGAATTGTTCCCGCGTGCGTACTTTTACGTGACGAACTGGCTGGCCGGTCGGCGATTGCTCACAATGCCGCCATGAGCAAACTGCCGGAACACGGGGAAGAGCGCACGCCGTCGCCGATCTACCGCTCGCTCGACCGGCCGATGCAGCAGGACGCACGGCGGCTGTTCGTCGGCGGCCAGGCCAGCGTGCGCCGCACGCTGATGGCGCGGGCACTGCTGATCCTGGTCATGTATGGCGTGGTGATCACGGCGTTCTGGCTGGATCGCGAAGGATTGCGCGATCATCTCGACGGTCACGTGTCATTCGTCGACGTGGTGTATTTCTCGGCCGTCACCATGACCACCGTCGGCTACGGCGACATCGTGCCCGTGACCGAGCGGGCCCGCATCATCGACAGCGTGCTCGTCACTCCGATGCGATTGCTCGCCTGGCTCGTCTTCATCGGGACGGCGTACCAGCTCGTCCTGCAACGTCTGATCGAGGATTTCCGGATGCGCAGAATGCAGGCGAAGCTCGAAGACCACGTCATCGTGTGCGGCTTCGGACATTCCGGAGCGTGCGCCGCCAACGAACTCGTGGTGCGCGGCATGGACAGGAAACAGATACTGATCGTCGACCTGAATCGCGAAGTGCTGGAAGCGGCGGCCGAGCAGGGCTTCATCGGCATCCTCGGCAACGCGACGCACGAGGGGACGTTGCAGGAGGCGATGCTGGCGTCGGCGCGGGCGCTGTTCGTGTGTACCAATCGCGACGATACCAACGTGCTGGTGGTGCTCACCGCCCGCAGTCTCGCGCCGACCGTCCGCATCATCGCGCGCGTCGAAGAAGCCGAGAACGAGAAGCTGCTGCGCCAGAGCGGTGCGGACGCGACGATCCTGCCGTCACGGGTCGGCGGCATCCTGATGGCCGGCTCGCTGGATACGACCGTGCTGGCCAACTACGTGATGGATCTGATCAGTGCGACCGGCCGCATCGTACTGGTCGAGCGCGAGGTGAAACCGGCGGAGATCGGCCAGCTGCCGGGCGATCTCGATGTGCTGGCAGTCGCCGTGGTGCGGGACGGCCGCGAGCTGCAGATCAGCGAGCCGGATTCCCGTCTGCGGCCGCAGGACAAACTGCTGGTGATCCGGCAGTCCGGAGCGCGTGCCGCGTCCTCAGATTCCCCGTCCGGCTTGTAGGTCAGGCTTCAGCCTGACAGCTCCCGGGCCGGCTTCAGCCCAATGGCACTGCATTAAGCGCCAAAGGATTGAGATGAGATCGAATCGAGCGTCCCTTCCTCCGCGTAGCGGGGGAAGGACAGGATGGGGGTGTCGAGTCAAGCAGCGCAGTTTGCGTTGATGCCCCCACCCTAACCCTCCCCCGCTTCGCGGAGGAGGGGATCAGACCAGAGGCGCGCAACGCAGAAAACCCTTAATGCAGTTCCATTGGGCTAAAGCCGGCCCCACAGGAAGAACTCAGAACAGCAGCCGCGCCATCGCACGCCGGGTCTGGGGCACGATCGGATCGGCATCGCCGATCAGTTCGAAAGCCAGCACCAGACTGCGGCGCGCCAGATCGTCCTGATACCCGCGGTTCGTCCGCATCATTTCCAGCCAGCTCTGCAATGCCGGTTCGACATCGCCGCCGAGGAGCTGGTGCACGGCAAGGGCGTGACGCAGCTCCGGATTGGATGGATCGCGCTGCGCGTTTTCACGCAGGCTGCGTATGTCGGGATAACGCGCCACGACATCGCTGAAGGTGATCAGCGCCGCCAGCCGCTTGACCGCCGGCAGGTTCGGCTCGCGCCCCTGCAGGTCCTGCAGCGTTTCGCGCGCGGCGTCGATGTCGCCTTCCAGCGCACGCAACTCGGCCGATTCGGCGATCAGACCGACGTTCTCCGGGTCGCGTGCGAGCAGTTGCTGGACCGCGGCCTGCGCGCCGGCGTAGTTGCCCGCTGCCTTGAGTGTCTGTACCTGGTTCATCGGCGCGTCCGAAGATTTGGGCAGATGCTTGTCCAGCATCTGACGGACCTGGGCTTCGGGCACGATGCCGACGAAGTGATCGACGCTGGTGCGATCCTTGAACAGCACGACGGTCGGCAGGCTGCGGATGCCGAGCTGTCCGGCCAGTTCCTGCTGTTCGTCGGTGTTCACCTTGGCGAGCTTGAACCGCCCGCCGTATTCGCTGGCGAGCCGCTCGAGCATCGGCATCAGCTGTTTGCACGGGCCGCACCAGGGTGCCCAGAAATCGACCAGAACGGGGACAGTCGCCGAGGCTTCGACGACGTCGGTCATGAAGGTGTTGACGGTTACGTGAGTGGCGGCGGGTTCGGCTGTCGTCACTGAAGTTCCTCGCAGGCGAAGGTCGATGAAATGTGGATCCGCTCGCGAATACTTCAACGTCATCGGATGAACCTGGAAGTTGTCGTCGATTGCGGACATCGCGCAGCAAAAGATCCACGCTCTTTGACGCCAGTGTACCGGCGGAGTTTCGCTGCGCGCGGTTTGCGTCGATTGGCGGGATGCTGCGACTGCGGTACAAGTCATGCGCGTGGGAATCTACTGACAACGCCGGTGCAGGTGAGCCATGAGTGCTGAGCGATCGGTGGCGCAACAGATCAACCGTCTTTATCTGGGCGATGAAGAACGGATCGTGACGGCGCTGGCGGAGCGTGCGCGTCTCACGCTGGAGCAGCGGCAGCACATCGCCGATCAGGCGCGCCGACTCGTCGATGGCGTTCGCGAAAACCAGAAGGAACGCAGCGGGCTCGATGCCTTCCTGCAGCAATACGATCTGTCCTCGCAGGAAGGCGTGATCCTCATGTGTCTCGCGGAAGCGCTGCTGCGCATTCCCGACGACGCCACCGCCGACAGGCTGATCGCCGACAAGATCACGCGCGGCGACTGGGGCTCGCATTTCGGGCAGGCCGAATCGCTGTTCGTCAATGCCTCGACCTGGGGACTGATGCTGACGGGGCGGATCGTGCGGCCCGCGGACGAGGACCTGCACGACCCGCGCGGCTTCGTCGCGCGCGTTGCCGGCCGTCTGGGCGAACCGGTGCTGCGTGCGGCCTTTCGCCAGGCCATGCGCATCATGGGCCATCAGTTCGTGATGGGTCGGACGATCGGCGAGGCGCTGGAACGCTCGCGATCGAAGGAACATCGTCTGTATCGCCATTCGTTCGACATGCTCGGCGAGTCGGCACTGACGACGCCCGATGCGATCCGCTATCTCGCCGCCTATCACGCCGCCATCCGCGAAGTCGCTGCGAGCGTCGCGAGCGGTACGTCGATCGAAGCGGCGCCCAGCATTTCGGTGAAGCTGTCGGCGCTGTTCCCGCGCTACGAGTTCACGCAGCGCAGGCGCGTGCATCAGGAACTGGCGCCACGCCTGCTGGAACTCGCGGTTGCCGCACGCGACGGCGGTATCGCGCTGACGGTCGATGCCGAAGAAGCGGAACGGCTGGAGCTGTCGCTGGAGCTGATCGAGCACGTCGCCCGCGCGCCGCAACTGGCCGGCTGGCAGGGATTCGGACTGGCGGTGCAGGCGTATCAGAAACGGGCGCTGGATGTGATCGGCTTTCTCGCAGCGCTGGCGCGAGCGACGCAACGACGCCTCAATGTGCGGCTGGTGAAGGGCGCTTACTGGGACAGCGAGATCAAGCGTTCGCAGGAACGCGGCCTGTCCGGCTATCCGGTGTTCACGCGCAAGGTCAACACCGATGTCTCGTACGTCGCCTGCGCGCGCGAGATGATCGCGGCGGGCGAGGACGTCATCTATCCGCAGTTCGCCACCCACAATGCGCAGACGGTGGCGACGATTCTCGAACTCGCCGATGGCGCCGGCCGCGGCTTCGAATTCCAGCGGCTGCATGGCATGGGCGAAGATCTGTATGCGCAGGTGGTCGGCCCCGCAGGCCTGAACAAACCTTGCCGGATCTATGCACCGGTGGGATCGCACGAGGAACTGCTGCCATACCTGGTGCGGCGCCTGCTGGAAAACGGGGCGAATACGTCCTTCGTCAATCGCATCGTCGATGAGGATACGGCGGTCGAAGAGATCATTCGCGACCCCGTCGCCGTGGTCGATGCGCTCGAACGGAAGGCGCATCCGCGCATTCCGTTGCCGCGCAATCTCTATGGCGAAGAACGCCTGAATTCACGCGGCGTGAACCTGCCCGATCCGGCGGAACTTGACGCGTTGCTGGCGGGAATTCATCGGGCGGGTTCGCAGCCCTGGCGCGCGAACCCGATCGTTTCGGGCAAGGCCGTCACGGCGCAGGCGCAGTCCGTGACCAACCCGGCCAATCGCAGCGAGGTGATCGGTACCGTCAGCGTCGCCAGCGAAGCCGTGGTCGATGCGGCAGTGACGGCGGCCGTCGCTGCCCAACCCGAATGGAACGACACGGAAGCAGGCGAGCGCGCCGGCATCCTGCTGCAAGCCGCCGATCTGTACGAGGCGCACCTGCCCGAACTGGTTGCGTATTGCATCCGCGAAGGCGGCCGCTCCATTCCCGACAGCATTTCCGAGGTGCGCGAGGCGGTCGATTTCCTGCGCTACTACGCCAGTCGCGCGGTGGCGGACTTCGGTGCCGGGCTGTCGTTGCCCGGGCCGACCGGCGAAAGCAATGAGCTACGCCTGCAGGGACGGGGCGTGTTCGTCTGCATCAGTCCCTGGAATTTTCCGCTGGCGATCTTCACGGGACAGATCGCCGCGGCGCTGGCCGCCGGCAATGCCGTGATCGCCAAACCCGCGGAACAGACACCGCTGATCGCGACGCGGGCCGTCGAACTGCTGCTCGAAGCGGGCGTACCGCCCGGCGTTCTGCACCTGCTCACGGGCGATGGTGCCAGCGTCGGAGCGCGCGCGGTCGCCGATCCGCGCATCGCGGGCGTGGCGTTCACGGGCTCGACGGAAACGGCGCAGGCGATCAATCGTTCGCTCGCCGCACGCAGCGGTCCGATTCCGGTGCTGATCGCCGAGACCGGCGGACAGAATGCGCTCATTGCCGACAGCTCGGCGCTGCCCGAGCAGATCGTGCTCGATGTCGTGCAGTCCGGATTCAACAGCGCGGGCCAGCGATGCTCCGCATTGCGCGCGTTGTTCGTGCAGGAAGAGATCGCGCCGCGCGTCCTGCAACTGCTGGCCGGCTACATGGACGAGTTGAAGATCGGCGATCCCGCGGACATCGCCACGGACGTCGGCCCCGTGATCGATCAGCCTTCCTGCGACGTGCTCGCGGCGCATGCCGCGCGCATCACGAAAGGGGCGAGCTGGCAGCACACGCGGCCGCTGACGCCGGACCTGCATCGAGGCAGTTTCTTCGCGCCGCTGGCCGTGGAGATCGGTTCGCTCTCGCAGCTCACCCGCGAAGTCTTCGGCCCGATCGTGCACGTGATCCGCTACCGCGCCGACGACCTGGACAAAGTCATCGATGCCATCAATGCCACGGGCTACGGATTGACGCTGGGCATTCACACCCGCGTCGATGCTTCGGCGCGCTACATCGCCTCGCGCGTGCGCTCAGGCAACGTCTATGTGAACCGCAACATGATCGGCGCCGTAGTCGGCGTCCAGCCCTTCGGTGGCCGCGGCCTTTCCGGCACCGGCCCGAAAGCCGGCGGCCCGTACTACCTGCACCGCTTCGCGACGGAGCAGACCATCACGATCAATACGGCAGCGATCGGCGGGAATGCGAGTTTGTTGACGATCGCGGCGGAGTGAAGCGATCAGCGAATGGCCGCAAAAAGGCGCAGAGAACACAAAGTAAGAAAGAGCAGTAGAAAACCGGCGCAGTTTTACTTTGAGTCTTTTGCGCCTTCTTGCGGCCAATCTCCTGTTCTTACGCCTTCTTGGGGTAGTCGAAGTCGGCGTCGACGCCTGTTGCCCACACGAGTTCGTTCCAGTGCGCGATGTCGAACTGCAGCGTGTAGACGGCGCAGGTCGGCATGTTGTCGATGGAGCGTTCGCCGGAGAGCTGGTCGGCGAATTCGGTGATGCCGGGATTGTGGCCGACCACCATCAGATGCTTCGCGCTGTTGCCCAGTTCGTTGACCACTTCGAGCATCGTCTTCGGCGAGGCGAGATACAGGCGTTCGTCCTGGACGATCTTCGCTGCCGGCACACCCAGCACGCGCGACATGAGGTTCGCCGTCGTGATCGCGCGGATGGCCGGGCTGGTGAGAATGCGATCGGGCTTGCCGTGTTCGTCCTTCAGGCGCCGTGCCATTTCCGGCGCATCACGCTGTCCGCGAGTTTCGAGGGCGCGGTCCCAGTCTTCCTGTCCCGGTGCGGCCGGTTCGGTCTTGGCGTGGCGGACGAGGGTGAGACGCAGCATGAGTGCGGATCCGGACTGTCGAAGTCAGGCAGATTGCACTTCCACGATCCCTTCGACAATACGCGTCGGGTAGGTCCGCACGGGTTCGTAGGCGGGCGGCGTGAGCGCCGCGCCCGTGCGCAGGCAGAAGCGCGCACCGTGGCGCGGACAGATCACGACGTCGCCGTCGAGCGCGCCACCGGCGAGTTCACCGCCGTCGTGCGTGCAGACGTCTTCGATCGCGTAGAACGTGCCGTGGATGTTGAAGACGGCGACCAGCGCGCCGTCGATTTCGAGCTGGGCGTAGTCGCCCGAGGCGATGGAGTCGGCCGGGCCGACGGCGATCCAGCTCACATCATCCCCGTCTGCAGCCGCGCGGCCTCCGACATCATGGTCTGATTCCAGGGCGGATCGAATACCAGTTCGACGTCGGCCTGCTTGATCGTCGGAATGGCTTCGACCTTGTCGCGCACGTCCTGCACCAGCACTTCGCCCATGCCGCAGCCGGGCGCGGTGAGGGTCATCTTGATGGTGGCGATGCGTTCGCCGCTCTCGTCGCGCGTGATCTCGCATTCGTAGATCAGGCCCAGCTCGACGATGTTCACCGGGATCTCCGGGTCGTAGCAGGTGCGCATCTGTTCCCACACCAGATTCTTCACGTCCTCGTCGGTGGCATCGGGCGGCAGTTCGGGACCCGTCACGACTTCCTGGCCGAGCGCATCCGCGTCCTTGCCGGCCACGCGGAACAGGTTGCCCTCGACGTAGACGGTAAAACTGCCGCCGAGCGCCTGCGTGATGAAGCCGGTCTTGTCCGCGCGCAGTTTCACCGGCACGCCTGCCGGCACCATGATGGCTTCGACGTCGCGCTGCAGGATGAACGGTATCTGTTCGTGTCGTTGCATGATCTAGAAGGAGAAGAGTTTCACACGGAATTCACGGAGATCACGGAGATGCAGGAAATCCGGATCTTCCGAACTCCGTGGTCTCCGTGAACTCCGTGTGAAACTCCGGTTCTTCATTCCGTGCTCACCGGATCGGACTGGCTGTCGAGCGCCGCGTTGAGCGTGTGCCAGCAGAGGCTGGCGCATTTCACGCGGGCGGGGAATTCACGCACGCCAGAGAGGGCGGCGAGCTTGCCGAGTTTCGCCGGGTCGACGGGCGCATCGTGCTGCGTGAGCAGGGCGTGCATTTCGTCGAACAGCGATTTCACTTCAGTGCGCGACTTGCCCTTGACGGCTTCGGTCAGCAGCGAAGCGGAGGCGACGGAAATGGCGCAGCCGCTGCCGTCGAATTTCACGTCGCAGATGCGATCACCATCGAGATTCACGTACAGCGACAGCCGGTCGCCGCACAGCGGGTTGTGACCGTCGGCGTGTGCATCCGCAGGCTCGAGCTTGCCGAAGTTACGCGGATTGCGATTGTGATCGACGATCACGTCGCGATAGAGATCCTTCAGATCCATCAGCCGAGCACCTGACGCGTGTGTTCGAGCGCCGCCACCAGTCGGTCGATCTCGGCGTGCGTGTTGTAGAATGCCATCGAGGCGCGCGCCGTGGCGGGCACCTTGAAGAAGTCCATGACGGGCATGGCGCAGTGATGGCCCGTGCGGATCGCCACACCCTCGGTATCGAGAATGGTGCCGATGTCGTGCGGATGAATGCCGTCCATCACGAACGAGACGACCGCGGCCTTGTGAGCGGCCGTGCCGACGATCCTGAGGCCGGGGATTTCCAGCAGGCGCTGCGTGGCGTAAGTGAGCAGTTCATGTTCATACGCTGCGATGCGTTCCATGCCGACGGACTGCAGGTAGCGGATCGCGGCGCCGAGGCCGATGGTGCCGCTGATGTTCGGCGTGCCGGCTTCGAACTTCCACGGCAGCTGGTTGTAGGTCGTCTTTTCGAACGACACCGACAGGATCATGTCGCCGCCGCCCTGCCACGGCGGCATGGCTTCGAGCAGCTTCTGGCGTCCGTAGAGGACGCCGATGCCGGTCGGTCCGAGCATCTTGTGGCCGGAGAAGCAGTAGAAGTCGCAATCGAGTGCGCGGACATCCACCTTGCCGTGCGGTACCGCCTGCGCGCCGTCGAGCAGCACGGGCACGCCATGCTGACGAGCAACGGCAATGAATTTTTCCACCGGCACGATCGTGCCGAGCGCATTGGAGACATGCGCCAGCGCCAGGATGCGCGTGCGCGGACCGATCAGTTTTTCGAAGGCGGCGAAGTCGACTTCGCCCTGCGGCGTGATCGGAATCACCTTGAGCTTCGCGCCGGTCTGTTCGCAGACGAGCTGCCAGGGAACGATGTTGGCGTGATGTTCGAGGCCGGAGATCAGGATCTCGTCGCCCGGCCCCGCCTTCGGGCGCACGAAGCTCTGCGCCACCAGGTTGACGGCTTCGGTCGTGCCGCGCACGAACACGATTTCCTTCGTGTCCTTCGCGTTGATGAACTGGCGCACGATCTCGCGTGCGCCTTCATAGGCGTCGGTGGCGCGCTGGCTCAGCGTGTGCACGCCGCGATGCACGTTGGCGTGGTCGTGCTCGTAGTAGCGACTGATCGTGTCGATGACCTGTCGCGGGCGCTGGCTCGATGCGGCGTTGTCGAGAAAGACCAGCGGCTTGCCGTTGATCTGCTGATCGAGGATCGGAAAGTCCGCGCGGATCGCGGCGACGTCGATCGCGCTGGTGTGCGGGGCAGGCCGGGCGCTCATGCGGACAACTCGCTGGCGGCGAACCGCGCGTTGAGCTGCTGCTCGACATGAGCGCGCAGCGACGGCAGTTCGATGGTCGACAGGATGGACTCGGCGAACGCGCGGATCAGCAACGCGCGGGCCTGCGCTTCGGACAGGCCGCGCGATCGCAGGTAGAAGAGGGAGGTGGCGTCGAGCTGGCCGGTCGTGGCGCCGTGACTGCATTTCAAGTCGTTGGCGTAGATCTCCAGTTCGGGGCGCGTATCGATCTCGGCGGTGGGCGAGAGCAGCAGATTGCGACTCGATTGCCGCGAATCGATCTTCTGCGCGTCCTTGCGCACGATCACCTTGCCGCGATAGACGCCGCGACCGCGAGCGTCGGCGATGCCGCGGTATTCCTCGTTGCTGCGCGTGTGCGGCGCGACGTGGTCGACGAGGGTGCAAGTGTCGATGTGCTGGCTGCCGCCGGGAAGGAACAGGCCGTGCAGGTTGGCTTCGGCGCCGGGGCCCTGCAACGTGGCGACGATGCTCGTGCGCGCCAGGCTCGCACCCAGCGCGATGTCCTGGCAGTCATAGCGGCTGTCGCGCGCCTGGTGCGCGGCGATACTGCCGATGTGGAAGCTGCGCGGCGATTCCTGTTGCACCCGATAGTGCTTCACGCGGGCACCGCTGCCGATGTCGAGCGTGACGACGCTGTTGGTCAGCGTCTCGCTGTCGGCCGCGCCAACATAGTGTTCGATGAGCGTGCACTGGCTGTTCGCCGCAGCCCGCACGAAGACTCGCGGGTTGCTCATGACGGAGGCCGCGCCGCCGGTCCACTGATGCACGACATAGATGGGCCGATCGACACGGACCGACTCGCCGATCTCGATCACGACGCCGTCGTCGCAGAACGCCAGGTTCATTGACTCGAACGCCGAAGCATCCGAAGCCTGTTGTGCCAGGAGCGCCGCCACTTCGTCGGGCGCGTTCTCCAGCCACTGTCCCAGCGTCAGCACCGTGACGCCGGGCGGTTGCGGCGACATCGTCGACAGCACGGTGTGAGCGCGTCCATTGAGAAGCACGATGCGCATGCCGGCATCGGCAATCCACTGGCTTTCGTCGACCCGGCCGAGCGTCGGCTCGGCAGGCACGAAGTTGCGCGATTCCAGCCGCCGCAGGTTCGTGTATTTCCAGTCTTCGTCGCGCTGGGTCGGAAATCCCTTGGTGACGAAGCGCTGCAGCGCATCGCGACGCAGTTGCGTCAGCGTGTTCTCGCTGCGGCTGCGCGCGTCGAACACCGCGCGATACCGTTCCGCGGCATTGCCGGTCGACCGGGCGGGAACGGCGCTCATGCTGCCGCGGCCTCCTGCTTGATCCAGTCGTAGCCGCGCTTTTCGAGTTCCAGCGCCAGCGACTTGTCGCCGCTCTTCAGGATCTGGCCGCCCGACAGCACGTGCACGCGGTCCGGTTCGATGTAGTCCAGCAGGCGCTGATAGTGCGTGACCATCAGGATGGCGCGATCCGCGCGCCGCAGGCTGTTCACGCCGTTCGCGACGACGCGCAGCGCATCGATGTCGAGGCCCGAGTCGGTTTCGTCGAGCAGCGCCAGCTTCGGCTCCAGCACCGCCATCTGCAGGATCTCGTTGCGCTTCTTCTCGCCGCCGGAGAAACCTTCGTTGACGCCGCGGTTCAGGAAGCTCTCATCCATCTGCATGAGCTTCATCTTCTCGCGCACCAGCGTCAGGAATTCGAACGCATCGACTTCCGACTCGCCGCGATGCTTGCGGATGGCGTTGAGCCCCGCCTTGAGCAGGTAGACGTTGTTCACGCCGGGAATCTCGACTGGGTACTGGAAGGCGAGGAACACGCCTTCGCGCGCGCGTTCTTCAGGCGCCAGCGCCAGCAGATCCTTGCCGTCGTAGGTGGCGCTGCCGCCCGTGACTTCGTAGCCCTCGCGGCCGGCCAGCACCTGCACGAGCGTGCTCTTGCCCGAACCGTTGGGGCCCATGATCGCGTGCACTTCGCCCGCTTTCACTTCGAGGTTCAGCCCTTTGAGAATCTGCTTCTCGCCGGCCTTCACCTGCAGGTTTTCAATCTTCAGCATTGTTTCGATCCCGGAAATAAGATTTCACACAGAGATCACGGAGAACACAGAGGTCGGAAGAGAAGAAGAGAATATTTCCACGGGGGACACGGGGAACACAGGGCTCGGAACAGAAGATTTCTTGTCCCCGTGCTCCCCGTGTCCCCCGTGGAAATTCTCTTCCTCTTTCATCTCCGACCTCTGTGTTCTCTGTGCTCTCTGTGTGAAATTCTGAAAGTCTTCATCCCACCGCGCCTTCGAGGCTGACTGCGAGGAGGTTCTGCGCCTCGACGGCGAACTCCATCGGCAGTTCCTTGAAGACGGCCTTGCAGAAACCGTTGACGATCATGTTGACCGCGTCCTCTTCGGCGATGCCGCGGCTCAGGCAGTAGAACAGCTGGTCGTCGCCGATCTTCGAAGTGGTCGCTTCATGCTCCACGCTCGCACTCGGCGTGCGCACTTCCATGTAGGGGAAGGTGTGCGCGCCGCACTTGTCCCCCATCAGCAGCGAGTCGCATTGCGTGAAGTTGCGGGCATTGGTCGCGGTCGGGAGGATCTTCACCAGTCCGCGATAGCTGTTCTGCGCATGTCCGGCCGAGATGCCCTTGGAGACGATCGTGCTGCGCGTATTGCGGCCGATGTGGATCATCTTCGTGCCGGTGTCGGCCTGCTGGTAGTTGTTGGTTACCGCGACCGAATAGAACTCGCCTACCGAGTTTTCGCCCGTCAGCACACAGCTCGGGTATTTCCAGGTGATGGCGGAACCCGTTTCAACTTGCGTCCAGCTGATCTTCGAATTGGCGCCGCGGCACTCGCCGCGCTTGGTGACGAAGTTGTAGATGCCGCCGCGGCCGTTCTCGTCGCCCGGATACCAGTTCTGCACGGTCGAGTACTTGATCTGCGCGTTTTCCAGCGCGACCAGTTCGACGACAGCGGCATGCAGCTGGTTCTCGTCGCGCATCGGCGCGGTGCAGCCTTCGAGGTAGCTCACGTGCGAGCCTTCGTCGGCCACGATCAGGGTGCGCTCGAACTGGCCGGTGTTGGCGGCGTTGATGCGGAAGTAGGTCGACAGTTCCATCGGGCAGCGCACGCCCTTCGGCACGTAGACGAACGAGCCGTCCGAGAACACCGCCGAATTGAGCGTGGCGAAGAAGTTGTCGGTGTAGGACACGACACTGCCGAGATAACGCTCCACCAGTTCAGGGTGATTGCGCACCGCTTCGGAGAACGAACAGAAGATCACGCCGGCCTTCGCCAGGCGCTCCTTGAACGTGGTTGCGACCGACACGCTGTCGAATACGGCATCGACGGCCACGCCGGCGAGCCGGGCGCGCTCGTGCAGGGGAATGCCGAGCTTGTCGTAGGTTTCGAGCAGCTTGGGATCGACTTCCTCGATGCTCTTCGGCGCATTGGCCTTCGACTTCGGCGCGGAGTAATAGGAGATCGACTGATAGTCGATGGGCGAAACGCGCAGGTGCGCCCAGTGCGGCTCGCGCATCGTGAGCCAGTGACGGAAGGACTTGAGGCGCCATTCGAGCATGAACTCGGGCTCGTGCTTCTTGCGCGAGATCAACCGGATGACGTCTTCATCGAGACCCGGCGGCACCGTGTCGGATTCGATGTCGGTGACGAAGCCGTGGCGGTATTTCTGACCGACCAGGGCCTCGAGCGCGGGATCGTTCTGGGGATTGCTGGACATGATTTCGGGTCGTCTCACTCGCGGGTGATGCGCGTGATGCGGGTCAGGGGAACGGTGGTGGCGACGCTGCGCTCGACGCCTGCCAGTTGTGCCAGCGTCACATCCGCCAGAGCCCGGCGGATCGCGCTGTTGACGCGCTGCCAGACATGCCCGACGCGGCAATCGGACTCGAGCCCGCAGCTGCTGTGCTCGCCGCTGCACTCGGTGATCGCAAAGGGGCCTTCCAGCGCATCGAGGACATGGACGGCGGTGATTTCCGACGCCGGCTTGGCGAGCTGATAACCGCCGTGGCTGCCCCGGGTCGACATGACCAGGCCGCTTCGCTGCAGGGTTTTCAGTACCTTGCTGACGGTCGGCAGGGCAATCCGGGTGCGTTCCGCGACCTCGGCGGCCGCCAGCTGCCGGTCGGGCTGCGAGGCGAGCAGGGCGAGGATGACCGTTCCATAGTCGGTGAGTTTGCTGATGCGGAGCATGGATCTGGCGGCGGCAGCAGAATATGGGACTAGTTTAGTCCCAATGACCCCGGGCAGGCCACCGTAAATTGCGATGGCAACTTTTTCCGTTGGCGATGTCTGATGCTGGCAACAGCCGGCGGGGCGGACAATCGAAGTGACTTTGCTATCCTACGCGCCCTCGAAAGCCGGCCGTGCCGCCATCGATTCACACCGCGTTCACCCCGAAGGCACGATTCTCGATCCCAACATGGCGCAATCGGCACCGTCGCAATCAGAAGTCGCCCGGCCTTCCGCCACCGACAACCTCGTCGAAATCCGCGATGTCCATTATTCGGTGGGCAAGCGGCCGATCTTTTCCGGCCTCACCATGTCGATTCCCCGCGGCCGCATCACGGCGGTGATGGGGCCGAGCGGTACCGGCAAGACCACGTTGCTGCGACTCATGACGGGACAGATCCGGCCGGACCGCGGCCAGATCCTGTTCGACGGCGTCGATGTGTCGACGCTCTCGCGCACGGAGCTGTATGCGCTGCGTCTGCGCATGGGCATGCTGTTTCAGAACGGCGCGCTGCTCACCGACATGAGCGTGTTCGAGAACGTGGCTTTCCCGCTGCGCGAACACACCGATCTTCCCGATTCGCTGATCCGCAATATCGTGCTGACCAAGCTGCAGGCCGTCGGTCTGCGCGGCGCCGCCACATTGATGCCACCGGAATTGTCCGGCGGCATGGCGCGTCGCGTGGCGCTGGCGCGTGCGATGGCCACCGATCCGGAAATCCTGATCTACGACGAGCCGTTCACCGGTCTCGATCCGATCTCGATGGGCATGATCGTGCGGCTGGTGCGCCAGATGAACTATGCGCTCGGCATCACCAGCATCGTCGTCTCGCATGACGTGGAAGAGCTGGCGATTCTCGCCGACACCAGCTACATCATCGCGGGCGGCAAGGTGGCGGCGGCGGGAACGTTCGTCGAACTGAAGGATCACGGCTCGGAGATCGTCAACCAGTTCATGCATGGCCTCGCCGACGGCCCGGTCGCCTTTCATTACCCGGCACCCGACTACTACGAACAGCTGCTCGCGGACAAAGCATGAACCTGTTGCGCGAGCTGCTGGAAAATCTGCGCCAGTTCGTTGCGACCATCGGCGCGACGACCCTGTTTCTCGGCCGCGTGCTGGGTCAGGTGCCGCGTGCATTGCTGCGTCCCGGCCTGATCGTCGAGCAGGTCCACAATGCCGGTGCGCTGTCGCTGGTCATCATCATGACCTGCGGCCTGTTCGTCGGCGCCGTGCTCGGCCTGCAGGGTTACGACCTGCTGCAGCGCTTCGGCTCGGAAGATGCGCTCGGCACTGCCGCGGCGCTGGCACTGATCAAGGAACTCGGGCCGGTGGTGACTGCGCTGCTGTTTGCCGGCCGCGCTGGCACCGCGCTGGCGTCGGAAATCGGCCTCATGCGCGCCACCGACCAGCTCACCGCCATGGAAATGATGGCCGTCGATCCGATCCGCCGCGTCGTCGCGCCGCGCTTCCTCGGCGGCGTGATCGCGATGCCGCTGCTGACGATCATCTTCATCGCCATCGGCATCTTCGGCGTTCAAGTCGTCGGCGTGCAGATGTTCGGCGTGGATTCCGCCTCTTTCTGGTCGCAGATGCGCGCCAGCGTCGGCATGGACGACATTCACGAAGGCATCATCAAGGGCTGTGTCTTCGGCCTGGCTTGCAGCCTGGTGGCTGTCTACGAAGGTTTCACGGCCGTCCCGACCGCCGAAGGCGTGGGACGCGCCACGACGCGCACGGTGGTGACTTCCGCCGTGCTCACTCTGATCCTGGATTACATGCTCACGGCACTCATGCTGTGAGTCGCGACTAACGCTGGGGTTCGTCATGCAATCGAATCGGGCTGTTGAAGTATCGACCGGGCTGTTCGTGCTGCTCGGTTTTGCTGCGCTGTTTTTCCTGGTGACGCAGATCACCAACAAGGAACTGGCAGTCTCGGGCGGCAGTTACCAGGTCGAGGCGCAGTTCAACAACGTGGGCAGCTTGAAACCGGGTGCGGCCGTGTCCATGTCCGGCGTCACGGTAGGGCGGGTCGATTCGATCGCCTTCGACCAGGACGTCTACAAGGCCGTCGTGAAGCTGCGGATCAGCTCGGCCTACAGCCGTATTCCGACCGACAGCGATGCCTCGATCATGACGTCGGGACTGCTCGGCGGTCAGTACATCGGCATCACCGCCGGCGGCGCCGAGGAGTATCTGAAGAACGGCGACCGCATCGAACTCGTACAGGATGCGTTCGTGCTGGAGAACCTGATCAATCAGCTGTTCGCGAGCTTCGCGGGCAGGGCCGGCAACCCGCCGGCGGCAGAGGAGACGAAGTGATGAACCGCAGATCCCTGATGATGGCCGTCGTTGCGACGGCAGGCATGGGTTTCCTTGCGACGGCAGCGGCGCAGGACGCCGCGCAGCTGGGCCCGCAGGAACTGGTGACGAAGGTCGCGCAGGATACGTTGAAGGAACTCGATGCCAACCGCGCCGAGTACCAGAAGAATCCCGCCAAAGTGCGCCAGGTGGTCGACAGGACCATGCTGCCGTACTTCGACACCACCTATGCCGCACAGCTCGTGCTCGCGCAGAACTGGCGCACGGCCACGGCCGAGCAGCGCAAGCGTTTCGTCGATGCGTTCTACCAGTCGCTGCTGCAGAACTACGGCTCGGCGCTGACGGAGTTCACGCCGGACCGTCTGAAGATCCTGCCGTACCAGGGTAAGCCCGACGACAAGGTCGCCACGGTGCGCAGCGAAATCCGCCGCGACAATGGCGTGCCCGCCAAGGTGAACTATTCGCTGCGCAAGACCGATCAGGGCTGGAAGGCGTTCGACGTACAGATCGAAGGCATCTCGTACGTGAAGTCCTTCCGCACCGACTTCGCCGCCGAGATCCAGCAGAAGGGCCTCGAAGCCGTCATCCAGCGCCTGGAAAGCCAGGTGGCGAGCGGCACGGTGAAGAATCCGACGGCCAGGTCCTGAGCCCGTCGTGAGCAAGGTTCAGACCAGCAAGGCGCGACTCGAATCGCTCGGCGACGGGCGATTCCGCGTCAGCGGGATTCTCGATGCGGACACCGTCACGGCGATCCTGGAAGAGAGCGCCCGCAAGTTCGTGGCACCGCAGATCGTCGTCGATCTCGCACCGGTGACGGCGAGCGACAGTGCGGGCATGGCCCTGCTGCTGGAGTGGTTGCGTGTGAGTCGTGCGGCAGGCCGCAGGGTTCACTTCGACAATGTGCCGCAGCAGATCATGGCGCTGGCGCGCATCAGCGAAGTCGACGATCTGTTGCTCGAGAATGGCGCTGTATCGGCGTCCGCCGAGGCGACGGCCTGAGTCAGGGCGTCTCGGGTGCCGGCTCCTCCGTCTCGGGCGCCGGTTCCTCATCCGAAAAATCTTCGTACTCTTCCGGCGGCGGATTGCCGTCGTAGATCTGGAATTCGCGCTGCTGCACCCAGGCATCGCGCATGAACGCATAAGGATCGAAAGCGTTCTGCAGCGTCGCATCGAGCGGCAGCAGTTCCGCGCGCGAATGCACGATGTCGAGTCCGCGCAGACCCCATTCGGTCTCCCACGGAATGTCGATGTAGACGAGCGGCCCCAGGAAATAGTCGAAGATGCGCGACGGCGCATCACGCAGCGACGACGGCCCGAAGAACGGCAGCGTGACATACGGGCCTGAACCCACGCCCCACACCGCCAGCGTCTGTCCGAAATCCTCGTCGTTCGCCGTCAGGCCGACCGGGGTGGCGACGTCGAGCAGTCCGCCGACACCGATCGTCGTGTTCATCAGGAAGCGTCCCGCGTCGCGCAGCCCCATGCCGGGCTTGCCCTGCAGGAACTGGTTCATGATCGTCGCCGGATAGGAGAGATTGGCGAAGAAGTTGCCCACGCCGGTGCGAATCCAGCGCGGCGTGATCTTGCGATAGCCCTTGGCGACCGGCTTGAGCGCGATGCGATCCGCCGTATCGTTGAACTTGTAGATGCCGCGATTCATGCCCTGCCAGGGGTCTTCGCCGTGCGTGCGCCCCGGTGTCGTTGCGCAGCCTGCGCTCACGAGAAGAACGGCAACCATCGCGATTGCGCGCACGGATGCCGGTACGCGGCCGATCAGGAACAACATGCGGTAGACAGATCCTTCGCTTGAATGGAGGCTGGTCGGGGCGCCGACCGGCGGCGGCATTGTATCAATTCATTCCCTGCAGTCGCGGCTGGCCCGAGGACGCGCGGCGCGCTCCGCGCTTCGGCATGGCCTGTTGCACTTCTTCCAGCCGGGCCTGGAAACGCGCGCGCTGCACCGACGTGATCTTCGGCACCGCGAGCGCAAGCTGCAGCTGATTGATCGAGAGCGGCAGATCGCCGCTCATGAGGTGGTACTCGGACATGTAGTAGTACGAGTCCGCCACATCGCCTGCTGCGTTCGCAGCCAGCGCCGTCAGGCGTGCCTGCTCCGGCGTCGGGGGCACGACGTTGAACAGGTCGAGCAGGATTTCGTGCGCGGTTTTCGCATCGCCGCTCTGCATCAGCGTCTCGGCATACCGCACCGTCACGGCGACATTGCGCGGGAACAGTTCTCGCGCCTTCTCCAGCGTCTCGATCGACGCCTTGCCCTGGCCGGCCTTGAGCTGTGCCTGTCCCAGTGCCGTGTGGTACTGCATGATCGTCGGATCGGCATCGCGCAGTCTTCTGAAGATCGGAATGGCCTTGTCCGCATTGCCCGACATCATCATGGCCAGCGCCTGGCCATAGACCTGCGCCGAGCTGGCATCGGGCTCGTTCTTGATCACCGCGGCGTAGTACTCCTGCGGATCCTTGCCGGCGGGCGTCGACAGTACGCGCAGCCGTTCGCGCGACAGCGCATAGCTGATGCTGTCCGGCATCGGCGTGATTGCGAGCTGATCGGCGCGCTCCTTGGTTTCCGCGATACGCGTGCTGGTCACGGGATGCGTGCGCAGCATTTCGGGAATGTTGAGTTCGCTGCTGCCCGCGAGACGGCTCATGGTCTCGAAGAACTGCGGCATGCCTTCGGGATCGAAGCCGGAACGGGCGAGGATGCCGAGTCCGACCCGGTCGGCCTCCGTTTCATTCTCGCGCGTGAAACTGATCTGCTGCTGGATGGCCAGCGACTGCGCCGCGGCGACGCCGGCCATCGCGCCATCGCCGCCGCCGGCCGCCGCCCCGAGAAGGATGGCCGCGAGCATCGCGGCGGTCGACACCAGGCTGCTGCGGCTTTGCGCTGCGATGCTGCGTGCGATGTGGCGCTGGGTCACGTGCGCGATTTCGTGCGCCACGACGCCCGCGAGTTCGCTTTCGTTCCTGGTTTCCAGTACCAGTCCGGCATTCACGCCGATGAAGCCGCCGGGCAAGGCGAAGGCATTGATGGTGCGGTCCTTCACGGTGAAGAACGTGAACTTCTGTGCGCCGTCGTGGGCCTCGCTGGAAAGACGCGCGCCGAGCGACTGCACGTATTCCGCGACCTCGGGATCGTCGAGGATCTGGTCCTGATCCCGCAGCCCGCGCACCACCATCCGCCCGATCTGACGCTCGTCCTCGAGCGTCAGCAGCGCCTGCGCCGGACTGCCGATATCCGGCAGATCGTCCGCGGTGTTGGTCTGCTGCGCACCAGCACCGACGGTCATCAGCGCGGCGGCGAAGAATAGGGCGATCTTTCGCATGGATGGACAACTCGTGAGCCGGCAGTGTGGTGCCGGCCCGGCGGCAAAGTAAAGCGCGTCGGATTGGACTGGCCTGAACTGAATCGGTTCGGTGGCCGTGGCGTGGCTGGCGCCTTGATTTCCATGGGCGGCGGGGCGCTTGTCCATGCCCTCGTCCCGCCGGATGCCACAAACGCAAAGGCCCTCCGGTGGAGGGCCTTTTCGATTGATGGCGGAGAGGGTGGGATTCGAACCCACGGATGCCTTACGGCATCGCCTGATTTCGAGTCAGGTACATTCGACCACTCTGCCACCTCTCCGCGCGAGGGCGCGCATTCTATACCAGCCCGGGCCCAAGACTGTAGGCTGTGTGCTGTTCTTTCCTTAACAAGGGTCGCGAGTCTTGCCGCCATCAATGCCCCGCAGCGGGGGTCTACGTTGAAGATCGCGCTGGCGATCGTTGCGATGCTGCTTCTCGGGACCTGTTCGCAGCCGCCGACGGTCCTGGAACAGATCATCGACAGCGGCGAATTGCGCGTCGTGACGCGCAATCTGCCCAGTACCTACTACCTGGGCGCGTCCGGCCCGCAGGGTCCCGAGTTCGAACTCGCCAGCCAGCTCGCCGCGGAGCTGGGAGTCCGTCTCTATATTTATTCCGTGCCCAATGCGGGCGACGTGGTCCGCGAACTGGCGCTGCATCGCGCACACATCGGTGCGGCGGGGCTTACCCGCGGCATGCGGCTACCGGAGGAGGTGGCCTTCGGGCCGCCTTATCAGCAGGTCAGGGAACATCTCATCTATCGGCAGGGCGAGGTCCGCGCGCGCAATCTGCGGCAGGCCGTGAATACCCACATCGAAGTCGTTGCGGGCAGCTCGCATGCGGCTTCGCTCGAGGCGTCGCGCATCGTCGTGCCCGATCTGTCCTGGGTCGAGAATTCGGCGACCGAAACCGAGGAGCTGCTCTACCGCCTGTCGCGGCGCGAGATCGACTACACGGTGGCGGATTCGAACGAGTTCGCCATCGGCCGCGCCTTTCATCCGGAGATCCGTATCGCCTTCGACCTGGGCGGCAGCAAGGCGCTGGCCTGGGCGGTCGATGCGCGCGATCCCAGCCTGCTGCAGCGCGTGACGGCCTACTACGCAGCGGTGACGGCGGAAGGCCGGCTCGCATCCATTCTCGATACGTATTACGGCGACGTCGATCGCTTCGACTACATCCAGGCGCGCGTCTTCATGCAGGACATCGAGGCGCGTCTGCCGCAATACCGCCAGTGGTTCAAGGAAGCGGCGGCGCAGATCGGCGTCGACTGGCGATTGCTAGCGGCGATCGGCTATCAGGAATCGCATTGGGTGCCGACCGCGACGTCGCCCACCGGTGTGCGCGGGCTCATGATGCTCACCGAAGAAACCGCGCGCGCGCTCGGCGTGTCGGACCGGCTCGATCCGCGCGAAAGCATTTTCGGCGGTGCGCAGTATTTTTTGCTGGTGCGCAGCCAGATTCCCGCGCGCATCCAGGAACCCGATCGGACATGGATGACGCTCGCGGCCTACAACGTCGGCCTCGGCCATCTCGAAGACGCGCGCATCCTCACGCAGATGCACGGCAGGAATCCCGATCTGTGGAGCGACGTGCGCGATCACCTGCCGCTGCTGACGCAGTCGAAGTGGTACACGCAGGTCAAACGCGGTTATGCGCGCGGCTGGGAGCCGGTGCGGTTCGTGGAGAACATCCGCGGCTACATCGACATCCTGGATTGGGTGGCGGCGGATTCGGCGCCGCCGGCGAAGCGGGGCAGGTAACTGCCGGGGCTTCTTCTTTCTGTGGGGCCGGCTTTAGCCGGCCTTCTTGTCGGAGTCAGGCTGAAGCCTGACCTACAGGACGAACGTCACTTCTTCCTGACGGACTTCTCCGCATACGTCCGCGCCAGCTCTTCGGCGAACACGGCCGGCAGGCCCTGTTCGTTGCGCTGGTTCAGCGCCTGGTAGAACTCGGTGTAGAGATCCCAGTACTTCATCTTGTTGGCGGCGCCCAGGAGTGCGCCGCGCTTCAGTCCGCGGTCGAAACGTTCCTGCAGTTCGCCGGGCTCGATGCGGTTCATGAATTCATCCATGCCGGCCTGCACCGCTGCCATCGTCGCCGTGTGATGGTGCTGCAGATCGGCAAACGAATCGCGGATGGCTTCCACCGATCCGAGATAGCGCGTGCCGTGCGGGCTGAGCAGCCGCAGCACGGCGTCGTCGACGCTCGGCGAGAACTTCAGCGGATTGTTCTCCGCCGGCTGAATGGCCGTCTGCGACAGGCGCAGCTTGCCCTTCATGTCCGAGCGGCTGTGCAGCGTTTCCATGATGCCCATCACCGACTCGCGCAGCATCTGGCCGGCGAGGGCCAGCAGCGAAGCATGGGCGTCGGCGGGCAGGGCGGTCGGATCGATACCGGCGCCGCGGCAGAAGGCCTCCACGCCGCTGTCGATGTGATCGCCGGCGCGGCGCATGCGTTCGGGATCGCGGGCGGTCGCAGCGGCGGGCGCCGGTGCAGTGGTTGCGGGACGCGCCGCCGGCGCTGGGTTTGCAGCGCGTGCTGTGGGGGCGGGCGAGGGTGCCGGAGTCGGTTTCGGTGCCAGTGCGGCGGGCGTCAATGCGGCCAGACTTTTGCGATCGTAGGGCCGCGTCTGCATCTGCCAGTCGTCCGACTTGGGGGCGGACCGGGCCTGCGTGACGGTGCGTTCGCCCGTATCGCCGAGGCTGTCGAGCAGGGAACTGAATCCGCCCTGGGCGGCGACCGGCGTCGGCGCCGCGTTCTTGCGCGGATCGAGATCGATTTCTTCCGTCAGCAGGAACGGTTCCGGTGCGAGCTTGCTCGGTGACGGCGGTGCTTCGGGTTCGAGGAAGGAATCGCCGAGCAGATCGGTGATGTCGAGTTCTTCGCCCAGATCGGCGATCGGCTCCGGTGCCTTGCCGCCATTGCGTACCCGGACCGGCGTGGGCCGCTGGCCGGTGGCATCGGAGGAGAAGTCGTTGCGATCGTCGATGCTGACGAGCAGTTCGTAGTCGCCGAGGCGCAGGCGGTCGCCGTCCTGAAGATGATGCAGGCCTTCGAGGGAGGCGGCCGTGTCAGAGCCATTGATGAACGTGCCATTGGTGCTCGTGTCTTCGAGCACCCACTTGCCGGCCTGGAAGGAGACCTTGACGTGATGGCTGGAGACGTAGCGATCGGGGTCGGGCAATACCCAGTCGTTGTCCTGGGCCCGGCCGATCCGGCCGCCCGTGACGCCAAAAAGCTGCGAACTGCGCTTGCCCAGCGTCTTGTAATGGTCGCTGATGACTCGGAGTTTCAGTGCCATTGGGAGAGGGGTTTCCTTGAGCCGTACCGTCCGATAGCCCGGCAGGTGGCCTTGACTCAAGGCATCTCGACCGCGCTATGTAATATGCTGCAGCCTATCAACCCGTCCCCCGGTCAGATATGGCAGCGAGTCACATTTTTAAGGTCGTTTTTGTCAACCAGGGCAAGGTCTACGAGATCTACGCCCGCAAGGTCAATCACGGCTCGATCTTCGGCTTCATCGAGGTCGAAGAGCTGGTGTTCGGGGAACGCTCCACGGTCGTGGTGGACCCGGGCGAGGAACGCATCAAGGCTGAGTTCGAAGGGGTCAAGCGGACGTACCTGCCCATGCATTCGGTCCTGCGCATCGACGAGGTCCGCAAGCAGGGCGTGAGCAAGATCAGCGCGCTGGAAGGCGGCTCGAATGTGACGGCGTTTCCGATGCCGATGTATACGCCGGAGAAGAAGTAGCGGAGGGCTACTGGCGGCTGGCCACTGGCAACTGGCCAATCCTTCTGGCCAGCGGCCAGTAGCCAGCCGCCACTCCGGTTCCTGTATCATCCGCTCCCGCAATTTCTCCGTGCGGCTCGCGTCTCCCGCGGGCCGACTGAAAGCCCGATGCTGACACTGACCGGCGCGCCCGCTCTCTCCGATTTCCGCATCAGCAAACTCGTTGCCGCGCTGCGAGCGCGAAATCCGCAGATCGAATCCCTGACGTCGCGCTTCATGCACTTCGTGCAGACGCGGCGCGATCTCGGCGCGGACGAAAAGCGGGTGCTGGACGCGCTGCTGACTTACGGGCCGCGCGTCGCAGCCGATGCGCTCGCATCGCCGCCGACGCTGCTCGCCATTCCGCGTCCCGGCACGATTTCCCCCTGGTCCAGCAAGTCGACGGACATCGCGCACGTCTGCGGCCTCGACGCCATCGAGCGTATCGAGCGGGGCATCGCGTTCTGGGTGAAGTCGAGCGCGCTGCTCGGCGCCGCAGACATCGCCGCGATCGCGCCGCTGCTGCACGATCGCATGACCGAAGCGGCGGTCCTGCGCCTCGATGACGCTGCGCAGCTGTTCTCGCACGAACAGCCGCGGCCACTGAACACGGTGTCCGTGCTCGCCGAAGGGCGCAAGGCGCTCGAAGAGGCCAACAGCAGTCTGGGTCTCGCGCTCTCCGACGACGAGATCGACTACCTGGTCGAGAGCTTCGGCAAGCTGGGCCGCGATCCCACCGACGTCGAACTCATGATGTTCGCGCAGGCGAACTCCGAGCACTGCCGTCACAAGATCTTCAACGCCGACTGGATCATCGACGGCGAGAAGCAGCCGAAGTCGCTGTTCTCGATGATCCGCAACACGCACGAAAAGAATTCCGCGGGCGTGCTCTCGGCGTATCGCGACAACGCGGCGGTGATCGAAGGCCCGGTCGGCAAGCGCTGGTTCCCGGATGTCGATTCGCATCAGTACCAGTCGGCGAGCGAGACCATCGACATCCTGATGAAGGTGGAGACGCACAATCATCCGACGGCGATTTCGCCGTTCCCCGGTGCGTCGACCGGCTCGGGCGGCGAAATCCGCGACGAAGGCGCCACCGGCCGCGGCGGCAAACCGAAGGCGGGGCTCGCGGGATTTTCAGTTTCCAACCTGCGTATTCCCGGTTTCGAACAGCCGTGGGAGAAGGATTACGGTCGTCCCGGCCGCATCGCTTCGGCGCTCGACATCATGATCGAGGGTCCGTTGGGCGCGGCTGCGTTCAACAACGAGTTCGGCCGGCCGAACATCCTCGGCTACTTCCGCACCTTCGAACTGCAGGCGCAGACCGCGCATCGCGCCGCGCTGCGCGGCTATCACAAGCCGATCATGATCGCCGGCGGCGTCGGCAACGTGCGGCGCATGCATGTCGAAAAATCCGAAGTGCCGGTCGGCGGCAAGATCATCGTGCTCGGCGGACCGGCGATGCTGATCGGCCTGGGTGGCGGCGCCGCCTCGTCCGTCGGCAGCGGCACGAGTGCGGAAGATCTCGATTTCGCCTCCGTGCAGCGCGGCAACCCCGAAATCCAGCGGCGTGCGCAGGAAGTCATCGATCAATGCTGGGCGATGGGCGAGGCCAATCCGATTCTGCTGATCCACGACGTCGGCGCGGGCGGCCTGTCGAACGCGATTCCCGAATCGATCGATCACAGCAAACGCGGCGGACGCATCGATCTGCGCAAGGTGCCGTCGGATGAACCCGGCATGTCGCCGCTCGAAATCTGGTGTAACGAGGCGCAGGAACGTTACGTGCTCATCATCGCGCCCGATCAGTTGCAGCGTTTCTCGGACATGTGCGAGCGCGAGCGCTGCCCGTATGCCGTCGTCGGCGACATCACTGCCGACGGCTGGCTGAAGGTGGCCGATCCGAAGCTGCAGGCGCCGCCGGTCAATGTGCCGATGAACGTGATTCTCGGCAAGCCGCCGCGCATGACGCGCGATGTGAAAGCGTTGCCGTCGATCGGTGATGACTTCGATGCGGCGTCGGTCGATCTTCGCGACGCTGCTTATCGGTTGCTGCGCTATCCCGCCATCGCGGACAAGACCTTCCTGATCACCATCGGTGATCGCAGCGTCGGCGGCATGATCAGCCGCGATCCGTTCGTCGGGCCGTGGCAGGTGCCGGTGAGCGACGTCGCCGTCACCTTGAGCGACTACAGCTCCAGTGCCGGTGAAGCGATGGCCATGGGCGAGCGCACGCCGCTCGCGTTGCTGGATGCGCCCGCGTCCGGCCGCATGGCAGTGGCCGAAGCGATCACCAACATTGCGGCGGCAGACATCGCGAAGATCTCCGACGTGCGCCTCTCGGCCAACTGGATGGCGGCCTGCGGCGAGCCGGGCGAGGACGCGGATCTGTACGCGACCGTGAAGACGGTCGGCGAGGAATTCTGTCCGGCACTCGGCATCACGATTCCGGTCGGCAAGGATTCGCTGTCGATGAAGACCAGCTGGACCCAGGACGGTCAGGCACGAAAGATGGTCGCGCCGCTGTCGCTGATCGTTTCGGCCTTCGCGCCGGTGCGCGACGCGCGCAAGACGCTCACGCCGCAGCTGCGTACCGATCGCGGTGCATCGCAGTTGCTGCTGATCGATCTCGGCGGCGGTCGCAATCGCCTCGGCGGTTCGTGTCTCGCGCAGGTCTACGGCCAGCTCGGCCGGCAGGCACCCGACTGCGACGATCCGAAGCTGCTCGCTGCATTCTTCGATGCCATCGCCGAACTGCGCAGCAAGAACCTGCTGCTCGCTTATCACGATCGCTCCGATGGCGGATTGTTCGCCACACTGGCGGAAATGGCATTCGCCGGCCGCTGCGGCGTGCAGGTCGATATCGGCGGTCAGCCGAACGAAGCTGCGGCGCGCCTGTTCAGCGAAGAACTCGGCGCCGTCATCCAGGTCCGCAGCGACGATGTGGCTGCGGTCGCGGAAATTCTCGACCGTCACCGGCTCGGCGTCGTGACGCAGGTGATCGGCACGGTCACGAACGAGGACCGCGTGCTGATCAATGCGGGTACGAATCCCGTCCTGGATGAGCCGCGCACCGAACTGCGCCGTGCCTGGTCCGAAACGAGTTACCGGATGGTCGAACTGCGCGACAACCCGCAGTGTGCGGTCGAGCAGTTCGAAACAGCCACGGATCCCCGCGATCCCGGATTGCACGCGAAGCTCACGTTCGATCTGCAGGAAGATGTCGCGGCGCCGTTCATCGCGAAAGGTGCGCGGCCGAAGGTCGCCATCCTCCGCGAGCAGGGCGTCAATTCGCACGTCGAGATGGCGGCGGCCTTCGATCGCGCCGGTTTCGATGCTTTCGACGTCCACATGACCGACCTGTTCGCGCAGCGCGCGAAACTGCAGGACTACACCGGCCTCGTCATCTGTGGCGGATTTTCGTACGGCGACGTGCTCGGCGCCGGCGAAGGCTGGGCGAAGTCGATCCTGTTCCATTCGCGGCTGCGCGATGAGTTCACGGCATTCTTCGCGCGCCCCGACACGTTCTCGCTCGGCGTCTGCAACGGTTGCCAGATGATGTCGGCGCTGCGTTCGCTGATCCCGGGCACGGAGCATTGGCCGCGCTTCGTGCGCAATCGTTCCGAGCAGTTCGAGGGACGACTGAGCCTGGTGGAAGTCATGCCGTCGCCGTCGCTGTTCCTCTCCGGCATGGCGGGTTCGCGCATGCCGATCGCGGTGGCGCACGGCGAAGGTCTTGCCGAATTCGCCAGTCCTGCCGATCTTTCTGCCTGCGCGGACGGCAAGCTGCTGTCGCTGCGCTTCGTCGACAACGCCGGCAAGGCGACCGAGCGTTATCCCGCGAACCCGAACGGTTCGCCGCAGGGCATCACCGGCATCACGACGCCGGACGGCCGCGTCACGCTGTTCATGCCGCATCCGGAACGCGTGTTCCGCACGCTGCAGCATTCGTGGTATCCGGATGACTGGCGCGAGGACAGTCCGTGGATGCGGATCTTCAGGAATGCGCGGATGTGGGTGGGGTGAGGAGGAAGTCACGAAAGTCACAGGTTAAGCATTCCTGCATGACCCTCGTCACTTCCGTCACCCTCGTCACTATTCCTCTCTGTTCGCCAGCTCCGCCTGGGTATTCAGCGGTCGCGCAATCAGCCCGGATTGCGTGAGCGACACCTGGTAGCGCGCGCCTTCGGCCATCGGCATGTAGGTTGCGCTGCCGTACACGGCATCGACGAACGGCAGCCAGCGCGGATACTTCGTCGACAGGTCCCACAGATCGACGCCGGGGTTCTCGCTCAAGCCGTACACCGTGCGCTCGGCATGACGTTCCTGTTCGATGTCCCGATAGCGTCCGCCGACGCGTTCCAGCCGGTACTGCGCGTCGAGTCCCAGCAGGTTGGCCCAGCCCTTCCACTTCAGCACGCGCGCATCGAGCTGCCATTCATCGCCGGCGAGGATGAAGATCTGCATTTCGCCCGCCGGCATGCGCGTCAGCGTCGCGCGATAGCGTTGCGGTCCGCGACTTTCGAAAACGATCTCGGCCACCGGCTGTTCGTACGTGAGGCGCGCGTAGGTATGCAGATTCAGCGAGACGACGAAGAACAGCGCGGCGCAGGCCAGCAGCAGGAATCCCATCACTGCGCTGCCGCCGGCGGCGAGGAAGCGCGCACGCAGCAGGCGCTGGCACGCAAGAATCAGCAGCAGCCCGCCGAAGACGGCGATGACGATGGCGATGGCGTCGGAGTTCATGCGCGGGCGGCGGGTCGGAATGCGTTCTTGGTTCGAAGTCTCACGTCGACTGCTCCTGAAGAAATCCAGACAGCTCCCCGCTCTCGATCAGTTCCGCCAGCGTCGCGATGTCGCGGTCGAGCCGGTGATCGTACGGCCGATGCTCCACATGACGACGCACGAAGGCATGCACTTGTTGCAATGGCTGCGTCGTCTGCAGCGGTTGCAGCTTGTCGATGGCCTGGGCCGCCGCCAGCAGTTCGACTGCCAGCACGTTCGCCGTGTTGGTGCAGATGCGACGCAGTTTATAGCCAGCCCATGGCGCCATGCTGACGTGATCTTCCTGTCCTGCGGACGTGGTCACATTGTCGACGGATGCCGGATGGGCGAGGGTGCGGTTTTCCGACGTCAGCGCCGCCGCAGCGACGTGCGCAATCATGAAGCCGGATTCGAGACCCGGCTCGGTGGTCAGAAACATGTTGAGCGCCGGATTCACGCGGCGATCCAGCAGATCGGTGCGCCGCTCCGACATGCTGGCGATCTCGCTGACGGCGATGGCCAGATAGTCGCTGAGCATCGCCAGCGGTTCGGCATGGAAATTCCCGCCCGAGAGAATGTCGTTGCCGAAAATCAGCGGATTGTCGGAGACGCCGTTGATCGCGTTGGCGAGTACATTGCGACCGTGATCGAGCGCGGCTTCGATCGCGCCGAACACCTGCGGCATGCAACGCACCGCGTAGGGATCCTGGACGCGGTCGCAGTTCTCGTGATCGTGGTGGATCGCGCTTTCGGTGAGCAGCACCCCGAAGCGGCGCGCGATTTCGACCTGGTGCGGCAGGCGGCTGGCTTCGTGGATGCGTACATCGAAAGGCGTGTAGCTGCCCGCCAGTCCATCGACGGTGAGTGCGCCGATCACGACGGTGGCATCGAGCAGCGTCTCGGCGCGGAAGAGGCCGTCGAGCGCCAGCGCGAGACTCAGCTGGGTGCCATTGATCAGCGCCAGTCCTTCCTTGGCTTCGAGCGTCAGCGGGGCGAAGCCCGCGGCCTCGCAGACGGCGGCGCCTTCGAGTCGTCGCCCCTCGTACATCGCCTCGCCCTCGCCGATGAGGCACAGCGACATGTGCGCGAGCGGTGCGAGATCGCCCGAGGCACCGACCGAACCGCGTTCGGGAATGATGGGCAGCACGTCGCTGTTCAACAGTGCCAGCAAGGCATCGAGCACTTCCTGGCGGATGCCCGAGTAACCCGCGGCGAGGCTGTTGACCTTGAGCAGCAACATGCGCCGCACCAGCGGTGCGGCCAGCGGCGTACCGATACCAGTGGTGTGACTGCGCAGCAGGTTGAGCTGCAGCTGCCGCACCTGGGCGGCAGAAATGCGTTTGTTGGCGAAGGCGCCGAAGCCGGTCGTGATGCCGTAAGCCAGTCGGTCGGTGCGGACTGCTTCACGTACGACATCGATACTCGCCTGCATGCGGGTATGTGCGGAGTTGGCGAGCCTCACCGGCGGGCGAAGCCGCTCGAAGGTGCGCAACCGATCGAACGTCAGTGAGACGCCATCCAGTTCCAGGGCGGGGTGTGCGCTCATGCGCGGAGTTTACCCGCCGATTGCGCGATGCAGTCAGTGGTTGCGTCCCTTCCCCTGCGAAGCGGGGGACAGGGGGTTTCTGTAGGTCAGGCTTCAGCCTGACTTCTGAAAAGAGGCCGGCTCAAGCCGGCCCCACAGTAAGAGGCCCCACCCCAACACTCCGCCGCTTCGGGGGCAGATTCACGCATCCAGCTTCTTGTACCGGATGCGATGCGGCGAATCGGCATCGTCGCCCTTGCGGCGGCGCAGGTCTTCGACGTATTCGGCGTAGTTGCCTTCGAACCAGACCACTTCCGAGTTGCCCTCGAAGGCGAGGATGTGGGTGGCGATGCGGTCGAGGAACCAGCGATCGTGCGAGATCACGATGGCGCAGCCGGGGAAGCTGAGCAGCGCTTCTTCCAGCGCGCGCAGCGTTTCGATGTCGAGATCGTTGGTCGGTTCGTCGAGCATCAGGACGTTGCCGCCGGACTTGAGCACCTTGGCCAGATGCACACGGTTGCGTTCGCCGCCCGAGAGTTCGCCGATCACCTGCTGTTGTTGCGTGCCGCGGAAATTGAAGCGGCCGACATAGCCGCGCGACGACGTTTCGTAGTTGCCGACCGTGATCATGTCGAGGCCGCCGGAAATTTCCTGCCAGACGGTCTTGGAATCATCGAGCGACTGGCGCGACTGATCGACGTACGCGAGCTGCACCGACGGGCCGATGCGCAATTCGCCGGCATCGGGCTTTTCCTGGCCCGTCATCATGCGGAACAGCGTGGTCTTGCCGGCGCCGTTCGGGCCGATGACACCGACGATGCCGCCGGCGGGCAGGTTGAAGCTGAGATTGTCGAACAGCAGGCGGTCGCCGAAGCCCTTCTTGAGGTTCTTCGCTTCGATCACCAGGTCGCCCAGGCGCGGACCGGGCGGAATGTAGATTTCATTCGTTTCGTTGCGCTTCTGGAATTCCTGCGACGACAGTTCCTCGAAGCGCTGCATGCGGGCCTTGCTCTTGGCCTGGCGCGCCTTCGGATTCTGGCGCACCCACTCGAGTTCGCGTTCCAGCGCCTTGCGCAGTGCTTCCTGCTGCTTCTCTTCGGTGGCGAGCCGCTTCTCTTTCTGTTCGAGCCACGACGAGTAGTTGCCCTGCCACGGAATGCCGTGACCGCGATCGAGTTCGAGAATCCAGCCGGCGACGTTGTCGAGGAAGTAGCGATCGTGCGTCACGGCGATCACGGTGCCGGGATAGGCTTCGAGGAAGCGTTCCAGCCACGCGACCGATTCGGCGTCGAGATGGTTGGTCGGTTCGTCGAGCAGCAGCATGTCGGGTTGCGACAGCAGCAGGCGGCACAGCGCGACGCGGCGCCGCTCACCGCCGGAAATCTTGGTGACATCGGCATCCCACGGCGGCAGACGCAAGGCATCGGCGGCGACTTCGAGCTTGCGCTCCAGTTCCCAGCCATTCTTGGCGTCGATGGCGTCCTGCAGCTTCGCCTGTTCCTCCAGGAGCTTGTTCATGTCGTCTTCGCCGAGATCGGGATCGGAGAACCTGTCGCTCACCGCGTTGAAGCGATCGATCAGCGACTGCACTTCGCTGACGACTTCGACTACATTGCCGCGCACGTCCTTGGTCGGATCGAGCTGCGGCTCCTGCGAGAGCAGGCCGATCCTGGTGCCGGGCTGGGGTCGTGCTTCGCCGTCGTGTTCCTTGTCGACGCCCGCCATGATGCGCAACAACGAGGATTTGCCCGAACCGTTCAGGCCCAGCACGCCGATCTTGGCGCCCGGAAAGAAGGACAGGGAGATATCGCGCAGGATCACCCGCTTCGGCGGGACGACCTTGGAAACGCGATTCATGGTGTAGATGAACTGGGCCATTGCGAAAATTTCTCGGAGCAGGGCGGACAAAGGAGGGCGGATGATATCTCTCCGCTTCTTCACTGTGGGGCCGGCTTCAGCCGGCCTTCTTCGGAGTCAGGCTAAAGCCTGACCCACAGCAAGAGAGCCTTCCAATCCCGCCGGCGCCGCTCCATGCTCGCGGCGTGAGCAACGCTGCCACCACCCCGGTCCTGCTGGTCATCGGCGAACAGATCGCCCGGTACGGCTTTCCCAACGGGCATCCCTTCGGGCCAGACCGGCATGAGGCCTTCCTGCGCGAATTGCAGTCGCGAGGCCTGGATCAGCGCGTGATCCGCGGTGCGCCACGTGAGGCCACTCGCGAGGAACTGGAGTCGTTTCACCAGCCCGAGTACATCGATCTGGTACAGAGCCGTTCGGTGAGCGGCCTGGGCTTTCTCGATGCGGGCGATACGCCGGCCTGGAAGGGCGTGTTCGAGGCGGCCAGCCATGTGGTCGGTGCGACGCTGAATGCCGTGGATGCCGTGATGGCAGGCCGGGTACGACGCGCCTTCATTCCGATCGCCGGTCTGCATCATGCGTCACGCACCAGCGCGGCCGGTTTCTGCGTGTTCAACGATTGCGGTGTCGCCATCGAGCAGCTTCGCCGCCAGCATGGCCTCAAGCGGATCGCCTACGTCGATATCGATGCCCATCACGGCGACGGCGTCTTCTATGGCTTCGAATCGGACCCGGACCTGCTGTTTGCCGACCTGCATGAAGACGGTCGCCACCTGTATCCCGGCACCGGCAACAGCGAGGAAACCGGCAGCGGCCCGGCCCGCGGAACGAAGCTGAACATTCCGTTGCCGCCCGGTGCCGGCGATGCGGAATTCCATGCCGCCTGGTCGCGGGTGGAGGAGTACGTCGAAGCAGGCCGGCCGGAATTCATCCTGCTCCAGTGCGGCGCCGACAGTGTCGAGGGCGATCCCCTGACCCATCTGGCCTTCAGCGAAGCGGCGCATGCCCATGCCGCGGCCCGCTTGTGTGCCATCGCCGACCGACTGGGCCATGGCCGCGTGGTCGCGATGGGCGGCGGCGGTTACAACCGGCGCAATCTGGCGCGGGCATGGTCGGGCGTGGTCCAGTCGCTGGTCGATTCCTGAGCTTCATCTTCTGTGGGGCCGGCTTTCCCGTGGGATTCCCTTCGGTCACAGCCGGCCTCTGCCTGTGTCAGGCTTTAGCCAGGCTTTAGCCCGACATTCCCGGAGGCCGGGTGAAGCCGGCCCCACAGGCAGAGAAGAAAGGCGGCATCTTGTACAATCCCAGCCCCTTTTCCCCTGCGGTGCGAGTCCCCCTCC
>OEIU01000423.1_pt1 | contig 40251 bp, 34 predicted proteins | sample 1539221 | NCBI WGS metagenome assembly OEIU01 (sample SAMN03792071, study PRJEB22550) | activated sludge metagenome | feature: wastewater treatment plant; material: activated sludge; isolation source: Wastewater treatment plant of a petroleum refinery complex | place: Argentina: Zarate | collected...
GGCAACTGTCCACTGACTCGATGCAGAAGAAGGGAAACCCGAATGACTGTGTTGATCGCCTCTCGTCCGATCCCCTCCTCCGCGCAGCGGGGGAGGGTTAGGGTGGGGGCAGTGGGAATTGCGTAGCCATCTCACGCAACCCCATCCTGTCCTTCCCCGCTACGCGGAGGATGGAACGCTCGATTCGATCTCATCTCATGACTGCATCCTCAGCTCACATTGCTTCCGCCGGCTCATCGAGCCGCGCACGACGCCAGGCGCGCGGACTCTCTCCCACGACCCTGCGAAACAATCTGCTCAGGTGCGCCTGATCGGCGAGACCGCAATCGAGCGCGATGGCGCTCAGTGACGCATTGGTTGCCAGCATCAATCCCTGGGCACGCTCCACGCGCCGGCGGATCACGTACTCATGAGGCGGTTCGCCGAAACTGTTGCGAAAGGCGCGGCCGAAGTGCGATGCGTTCAGGCGCGCAATCGCGGCGAGATCGTCGTTCCTGATCGTCCGATCGAGATGGGCGTCGACGTAGTTCGCAACCTTGCGAACCTGCCACGGCGCCAGCCCGCCGCGGGACTGCTCCTGGCGGGGAGAATCCGCTTCGCCCATTCCGTGCAGGATTTCCGCGGCGCGTCGCAGACTGTCCTCGGCAATGCCGCGTTCGTCATCGAGCGCGCTGCGTATCGCGCTGCACAGCTCGGACATCACCGTCTTGACGCTGCACAGCGAGAACCCATGTTTCATCTGCGGATCCACTTCGATCGAATGGAATACGTTGTCCATGTCTCGCTCCCGGGAATTCTGTTTGTCATCGACGTAGGCGCGAGACCTCTCCGGCGCGAAGAGGTCCCGCCGGCCGGTCAGCCGCGCAGAAATGCCAGCAGATCCGCGTTGATCCGGTCCTGATGTGTCACGGTCAGGCCGTGCGGCGCACCGGGGTAGTAGATCGCCTTGACGTTCCCGAGGATCTTCTCGGCCTTCTTCGCGGAAGCGTGCACCGGCACGATCTGATCGTCCTCGCCGTGCATGAGCAGCGTCGGAATATCGATCTTCTTCAGGTCCTCGGTGAAGTCGGTTTCCGAGAACGCCTTGATGCATTCGTACACGTTCTTCAGTCCGACCTGCATGCTCCAGAGCCAGAACTGGTCCAGCGTGCCCTGCGAGACATTGGCGCCTTCGCGATTCGCGCCGAAGAACGGCACGGCGAATTCCTTGTAGAACTGCGAGCGATCCTTCATAACCGACGTACGCAGACCGTCGAACACCTCGATCGGTATGCCTTCCGGATTCGCGGCGGTCTTCACCATGATCGGCGGCACCGCGCCGATCAGCACGGCCTTCGCCGCCCGCCTGGTGCCATGACGCCCCAGATAGCGCACGACTTCACCGCCGCCGGTGGAATGCCCGACGAGCGTGATGTTCTTCAGATCGAGCGTCTCGATGACGGCAGCCAGGTCATCGGCATACCCGTTCATGTCGTTGTTGGATGACGCCTGCTCCGAACGGCCGTGACCGCGCCGATCGTGCGCCACGACGCGAAAGCCGTTCTGCGCCAGAAACTGCATCTGCCCGTCCCACACATCCGCGTTGAGCGGCCAGCCATGCGAAAAGGTGACGACGGGACCGCGGCCCCAGTCCTTGTAGTAGATCTGGGTGCCGTCTTTGGCGGTAATCATGTTCACGGTTCGGTTTCCTTTGGGTTGAGAAGAAGATGCCGGCCTTGCCAGGACAGCCGCCGGTGCGGCTGCACCCGCGGCGACGATGGCTGCCGCGAGAATGTCCCGGCGCGTTGCCGTGACTTCCGACGGTGATGTGTTCATCAACTTGCCTCCGTTGTGGGTGGGATCGAGACGCGCTTCGTGCGCAGAACTGTCCCACCGCGACGCAGGCGCCCCCAAGTTCAGCGGTGTTCAGCGGTGTTAATCGGCGCTAAGCGCCGGCGTGCGTGCGGCCCCTGCAATACCTTGCTTCCCGCGACGCGGCAGGCTTAGGCTCCCCGGGCTGTACTGCGGCAGCCGACACATCCGTCAGTCACCCCGGACCGCTTCTGTGCAGGACTCCACGATGGATCGCTCTCATGGCAACAGCATCTCCTTCGGCCATTTCCGGCTGTTCCCGCTGGAGCGCCGCCTGGAGAAGAACGACGCGCCGCTGCTGCTCGGCGATCGCGCACTCGACATCCTGATCGTGCTCGTCGAGCACGCAGGCAAGGTCGTGACTCACAAGGAACTGCTGGCGCGCGTCTGGCGCGGCCTGGTGATCGATCCCGGCAATCTGCGGGTTCACATGACCGCGCTGCGCAAGGCGCTGGGCAGCGGCCTCATCAGGAACGTGACCGGGCAGGGTTACAGCTTCGTTGCACCGATCGCCTACGAGTCCGCTGCGCCGGCGCAACTGGCGCAGTTTCCCGACGCTGCCCGCAAGCGACTGGTCCTGCCGCCGAAGCTGGCCCGAATGATCGGCCGCGACGAGATCGTGCGCGCCATCGGCGCGGATCTCGTGGCCGAACGATTCGTCACGATCATCGGACCGGGCGGCATGGGCAAGACGACCGTGGCCGTGGCGGTCGCGCACGCGATGCTCGAAGAATTTTCTGACGCGGTGTGTTTCGTCGACCTGGGCGCCGTCGAGAACCGCGAACTCGTGGCCGCGACGGTCGCCACCTCGCTCGGCCTTGCGGTTCAGATGACCGATGCGCTGCCCATGCTGCTCGAATACCTGCGGACGCTGCGGATCCTTCTCGTTCTCGATAACTGCGAGCACGTCATCGATACGGTCGCCGTGCTGGCGGAGACGATCTTCAGGGAAGCGACCGGCGTACACATTCTCGCCACCAGCCGCGAAGCGTTGCGGATCGAGGGAGAGCACGTCTACTGGCTGCCCGCGCTCGACAGTCCGCCGCCGCTGTCGAGCATGAAAGCCGACGACGTGGCGTCGTTTCCGGCGGTGAAGCTTTTCATGGAGCGTGCCGCAGCGAGCGGCGGCCGCTTCGACTTGAATGACGAAACCGCGCTCATCGTGGCCGGCATCTGCGGCAGGCTCGAAGGAATCGCGCTGGCGATCGAACTCGCCGCAGGACGTGCGGGCAGTCATGGCATCGCGGCGACGGCGGATCTGCTGGACAAGAACTTCGGTCTCGACTGGCACGGCCGCCGCACGGCACTGCCCCGCCATCAGACGCTGCGTGCGCTGCTCGACTGGAGCTTCAGCCACCTGTCCGCGGCCGAGCAGCTCGCATTGCGCCGGTTGTCCGTTCTCGTCGGTCCATTCACGATCGACGCCGCCAGCGCCATCGTCGCCGGACGGCAGGCGGACGAAGCGGCCATGGCCAGGATCCTCGATGCCCTGATCGCCAAGTCGCTGATCGCCGCCGCAGCGGGCGACGACGGCGCGGTGCGCTACCGGCTGCTCGAAATCACTCGCGTGTACGCACGAGAAAAACTGCAGGAGAGCGGCGACGATTCCGCAACAGCGCGACAGCACGCCGAGTATTTCGCAGCCCTGCTGAACATGCGCCACGGCGGACAGATCGATCTCGAATACACGGGCCGTGCGCACGCGCTGCGGGAGCATCTCGGGAACATCCGCGCCGCACTCGAATGGTGTTTCGCCGCGGATGCAGGAGCGATCGACTCCGCGCTTGCGGTCGACGTCGCCGCCGCTGCCGCACCCGTGTTCTTCGAGCTTTCGCTGCTGGGCGAATCCTACCGATGGAGCGCCGCGGGCATTGCCGCGCTCGACGAATCGACGCGCGGCAGTCGGCGCGAGATGCTGCTGAGAAGCACCTGGGCGATCTCTTCCATGTGGATACGCGGCAGCAGCGACGACGTGCTGTCCGCCATCGCGCGGGGCATGGAACTCGCCGATCCGTCCACCGAACCGTCGCACGTCCTGCGCATGCTCGCGACCCGGCACCTGTTTCTCACGCGTGTCGCCGACTTTCGCGGCGCGCTCGTCGCCGCACAGGAATGGGCGTCTGCCGCCCGACGGATGCACGACGCATCGTGCACGGCGATTGCCGAACTGATGCAGGGCGTGGGACATCACTTCCGCGGCGATCAGGCCGCGGCAAGAAGACACTTCGACACCGGCTTCGGCTGCGCCGGCGAGCGCAATCTGCAACTGTGCGGCAACGACCATCGGGTACGCGGGCTGGTCACGCTGTCGCGCGTCCTGTGGATGTCCGGATTTCCGGATCAGGCGATCGTGACGGCACGCCAGGCGGTCGACGCCGCGATGAAATCCGGCAAGCCGCTCGATACCTGCTTCGCGCTGCTCTACCTCACGCCTGTCTATCTCTGGTGTGGCGATTGGGAAGGAGCGCGCCAGACGCTGGAGCGGCTGGTCAATCACACGCACTGGCCTCTCCTCAAGCCCTTCCACGTCGTTGCCTCGGCGATGCAGGGCGCGCTGCTGATCGGACGCGGAACCGGCGAGCCCGCGACGTGGATGCAGCCCGGCATCCTGCAGGCGATGCGGGACGAACGGCAGAACGTCGTGGCGACCTTCGTCGCCTGCTGGGTCGCGGAGAATCTCGTGGCCACCGGCCGGGCGCGCGAAGCACTCGACGTCATCCGCCGCGCGAGGCGCAATGCCGTTCGCAGCGGCGAAGCCGTGCATCTTCCCGAACTGCTGCGCATTCAGGCGAACGCCCTCATGTCGATGTCGCCCGACAACGCCGGGCGCGCCGTGCGCCTGCTGGTTCGATCCTGCTGGATCGCGCGCCGTCAGTCGGCGCTCGCCTGGGAATTGCGATCGACGCTGTCCCTGGCGCGCATTCGCCTCCGGCTCGGCGACAGCGAGCGGGCGCGCACTTCGCTCGCTGCGGTCCATGACCGGTTCACCGAAGGATTCGAGACACTGGATGTCAGGACAGCGGCGCAACTGCTGCTGGAACTGCAGCGGCTCACGCCGACGGATGCGCCCGCCTGGACGGAAGGCACACGCTCGATCGCCGGGTGATTGCCACGCACAGGCAGCGGACGCCTGCCCCCATCATGTGCATTTCATCCAAATGTCTGCGGTCCGCTTCAATCGCCGCGGGAGCGGGAAGTTGAAGATCGATACAGCGAGGGGATGAATCGCCAGACCTCGCCTCGCCCATCATTCATTGCCGAGGGCTTCCATCATGTCCACGCTCAAGCGCTTCCTGTCCGCCGGCATCATTGCGTGCAGCGCACTTCTCATTCCCTCAGTGCATGCCGAGGATGCGGTGGTGACGTCGCTCATGACGAAACCCTTGCCGGAGTTTCCCGGCAAGGAAGGTCAGATGATCCTGGTCGAGTACCGGCCGGGCGCCGTCGACCCGGTTCATCGCCACGATGCGCATGCGTTCATCTACGTGCTTGAAGGCACGATCGTCATGCAACTCAAGGGCGACAAGGAAGTGACCCTGACGCCCGGCGACACTTACTACGAAGGACCGGACGACGTACACGTCGTCGGCAGAAATGCGAGCAGCACGCAGCCGGCGAAATTCCTGGTGGTGTTCATCAAGAAACAGGGCGCACCGATACTGACGGTCGAATAGCATCCGTCTTCACATCCACAGGCCGTGTCGGAGAAGAGTTTCCATGAACACCCGTTGTACGCATCTCGCATCGGTGCAGACCGATCGGCCCACTGCGCGCGGCTGCGAAGAGTGTCTTCGCATCGGCGATACCTGGGTGCACCTGCAGGTCTGCCGGACCTGCGGACACGTGGGCTGCTGCGATGACTCCAAGAACCGTCACGCCCGCAAGCATTTTCATGCGACCTCCCATCCCGTCATCACGTCGATGGAACCCGGAGAGACCTGGAGCTGGTGTTTCGCGGATGAGGTCTACTTGAAAGACCTGCCGCCGTTGACCTGACGCGCCGCCCGACCGCGAGGGCACGAAAGATCCAAATCCGCGCATGAAGCGCCAAGACCGCCGCGCCGCCTGCGAATAGCTTGTCCGCACGAAGCGTGCAATGCCGCTTCGATTCCACGAACCGCAAGATCAGGAGTGCAGACATGAAGATCGTCGTCATCGGTGGCAGCGGCCTCATCGGATCCAGGCTGGTGAGCATTCTCCGCGACAAGGGCCACGAGGTTCTTTCCGCCTCTCCCAATTCCGGCGTCAACACGATCACCGGCGAGGGCCTCGATGCCGCGCTGCGCGGCGCACAGGTGGTTGTCGACGTTTCCAACTCGCCATCGTTCGAAGATGCCGCCGTTCTGAAGTTCTTCGAGACTTCCACCGGCAATCTCCTGGCGGCGGAAAAGCGCGCCGGCGTGAAGCATCACGTCGCCCTGTCGATCGTGGGCACCGACCGGCTGCCGGACAGCGGCTACCTGCGCGCGAAAGTGGCTCAGGAAAAACTCATCGGCAATGGCGGCGTCCCCTGGTCCATCCTGCACTCGACCCAGTTTTTCGAATTCATCGCCCGCATTGCGCAGGCCGGGCCCGACGGCACGATCCGCGTCTCGACTTCCCTCTTCCAGCCCATTCTCTCGGCAGACGTCGTTGCCGCACTGGCGGACGTCACGACCGGCGCGCCCCTGAATGGCACGGTGGAAGTCGGCGGACCCGAACGCTTCCGGATGGACGCACTGGTGCGGCGCGTCCTGCAGGCGAACGGCGATCAGCGCGAAGTCATTGGCGATCCTCACGCACGCTACTTCGGCGCCGAACTCGACGACCGGAGTCTCGTTGCCGGTCCGGACGCCCGCACCGGTTCGAAGCGATTCGAGGAATGGCTGAAGGAATCGGTGGGCGCGCAACCACGCGGGAAAGTGGCCTAGCTCAGGCCCTGCCAATCCCCCCGCATGCGGGGGGATTCCGATCCTTCGAAGAATCAACGCATGCAGCTATCGACCGTCGTTACAGATCCACCGCGACGGACATCCTGATCGTCCGCGGGTCGCCGTATCCCAGATAGCCGCGCTCCGACGTCGCCCAGTACTGCTCGTCGAAAATATTGCTGGCGACGAGCTGGAATTCGAGGTTGTGCCACGACGGTGACCGGTAACGCACGCCGAGATCAGCCACCGCCCAGGCGCGCAGCTCCTGGGTGTTTTCGACATTGGTGTACTGACGCGACTTGCCTGTCACGGTGCCCTGGAGCGCGAGGCCGGACAGCCACGGCAGGTCGTAGTCCACGTTCAATGTATAGCCGTAGCGGGGCTGTCCCTCTGCGGTGTTGCCATCGAGCAGACCGCCTTCCGTTTTCTGCAGCGTCGCATCGATCACTGCGCCGCTGGCGATCAGGCGCAGTCCCGCGAGCGGCTCGCCGAACACCGATAGCTCGACACCGCGATTGCGGGTCTCGCCATTCAGCTCCATCCGATACAGCAGCGGATCGCTGGTCGGTACGTTGAGGATGTTCGGCTGGGCGATCTGGTAGGCGGCGAGCGTGCCGCCCAGTTTCCCGAGATCGATCTTGACGCCGGCTTCGTACTGCTTGGTCTTGTAGGGAGGAAAGACGTCGCCGGCGTTCTCGTAGCGGATGACCTGGTTGTCCTCGGTCATTCCATATTCGGCCGGAACCCGCGTGCCGCTTTCCAGGCCCTGGATGTAGTTGGCGTAGAGCGACAGATATTCCTGCGGCCGGAACACCATGCCGAGCGTCGGCGTCCAGGCGGACTCGCGATACGTCGACGCGGGCTGCGCGTAGTCTCCCGACGGAACCTCGTGCTGCTCGTCCTCCACGGATTGATTACGCAACGCGGCGATGATGAACAGGCGGTCGTCGGCCATGCTCATGGTATCGGCGATCGCCAGGCTCTCTTCGGTCGAGGTGGTGAACAGATCGAGCGGCACATCGCCGTAGCCGAGTCGCTGATCGAACGGTTCGCCCGCGGGCACGGTGGCGAATCCCGTCGTCACCACATTTCCATAGCGGAAGTAGCTGCGAAAGCGCGTGTAGGCCAGCGAGGCCTCGTGCCTGACCGGGCCGGTGGTCCAGTCGCCGCGGATCAATGCTTCGCCGGATTCGACGCTGTTGCGGAACATACTTTGAAAGAGATCGAACGTCACCGTGTCTTCGACGGGCTCGCCGTTCGGATACGGAAACGTATCGCGATAGCTGCCGCTCAACTGCCCGAAGGCGATTTCCGCGGTGAGGTTGGAAAGAATGTCGTAACCGGCACGCGCCGCGTAGGACAGTGCCTGCGTCCTCGCGCGATAGTTGATGGGCGACTGGTTCGGATCCAGCTGCGTGTTCACGCCGCTGCGCACGTCCGGAGGATCCGGGACGAACTGCGTGTCCGGATCGCGGGTGAAATTCATGCCCTGCGCACCGGTTTCTTCGCGCCGCTGGGCCAGCAGATCCACGCTCGCGCGAAAGCGTTCGCCGCGATAGTCGAGACCGGCGCTCGCCAGCTCGTTGCGCCGGTTCTCGTTGTCGATTTCCGTATCGCCGTCGGTATAGGTGAGATTGCCGCGCGCACCGAAGGCGCCGTCGTCGCCGAAGCGGCGTCCGACATCGAGGTTGCCGCCGAAGATGCCATCCGATACGCCGCGCAGAGTGATGCGCGTGAGGGGATTGTCGGTCGCGCGCTTGCCTCTGACATTGATCTGGCCGCCGAGGCTGCCGACACCGCCGCCCAGCGCGGCAGCCGGTCCCTTGAGCACTTCCACGCGCTCAAACGCATCCGTCTGCAGGGTGTAGTCGCCGGCGAGTCCCTTCAGTCCGTTGAGCCGTATTTCAGACACATCCGTGTAGAAGCCGCGGATCAGGAAGGAATCGCTCGAACTGCTCGACGGTCCCTGGAATGTGACGGCCGGATCGAAACGCAGGATGTCCTTGATGCTCGCCGCCTGCTGCTCTCGCAGGAATTCTTCCGTGAAGGCTGTCACCGAGTACGGCGTTTCCATGAAGTCGCGATCACCCAGCAGGCCGAGCTGTCCGCCGCGTGCGAACTGGTCGCCGGCATACGGTTCCGGCGAATCCAACGCCGTTGCCGCCACGGAGACTGTCGACATCGTCCTGGTTTCAGGCTCGGCAGCCTGCGTCGATGCGCCTGCCGCCATCAGCAATGTGATGGACACGGCAATGCGGAGCGTTGCGGCGGATTCCGTAGTGACGGATGCATCGAAGGAACGAGCAGGAGTCTTGAGTGTCACGAAATTCTCGGTGGGGTAATCGAAACGTAAACAGATGCGCATCAGGCCCTAGCGGCAGGCTGCGTCGGTACCCAGGCCACCATCCAGCCGAGCCAGCGGGGCTGCCAGTTCAGGATGAAGGCGACCGTCAGTGCGGAGGCGGCCAGCAGCATCACCCAGACGAGTGAGGCCATCGACACATGATCGGTGGCGAGGCATGCCCACAGGGAAAGACATAGCGCACCGGCGCCGAGCCAGCGCAGTGCGAGCGATACGCGAGGCGGCTGTGCCTCGTCGCCGCGCACCTGCTGCCAGTGCACTTTCATGGCCAGGGCGAGCAACGCCATGCCGCAGGTGCTGCCGATGAAGGCCGCAGCGAGTCCGATCGCATCAAGCATGGGCAGGCTCGCTCTGATCCTGGCCTGTCGTCGAATGAACAAGCCGCTGCGTATCGCGCAGACGGCGCGCCGCATAGAACGCCGTGGCGGCTGTGAGCAGCAGCGCGAGATCGAACCCGGCCACCGGCCAGTAGCCTTCGCTCAGTGTCCTGAGCAGATGATCGCCGGTCGTGATCCAGTTCAATACGGGCGCGGCGATGCAAAGCACGACGAGAGCCCAGCACTGTTCGCGCCATGCCGGTGAAGTCATCGCCGATTGCACCGGCGCACTGCGCCACGCGGCGTGAATCAGCGCCGCGAGCCAGGCGAACCAGAAGATGCGCTGTTCCCAATCGGCGCGCGTCGGCAGCGTCTCGGGCAACAGGCGGTTGCCGACGAGCATCGCGGCCGTGGCGATGAGCATCCCTGTCACTGCGGCGACTGCGAGAGCATCGACCCAGCGCGCACCGCTGCTTCCGGACTTCGCATGCTGTCGCTTGCGCTTTTCGACGAAGAACAGAAAACCGGTGGCAATGCACGCACAGCCGGCGAGCCCACCCAGGACATACAGCCAGCGCAGCGTCCAATGCCGGAACTGCTGCAGATGCAGCCCCGCCAGCCAGTTGTTGATGCCGCTCACCGCGGTGGCCGGCGGATCTTCGAGCAGCACGGCGCCATCGGTGGCGCGGAAGTGGACGCCTTCTCCGGTGCCGCTCACGCGGTCCGTGCCGGATCGATAGACGCTCACATAGCCGTTCGCATCGCCGTAGTGGGTCACCGTCAGATATCCCACCTCGCCGGCCATGCCGCGCGCGGCCCAGCGACGCTGCGCCTCTTCGACCATCGGATCCACCGGGGCCAGCGACGCGGCGACACCCGCGGCGTCATGCGGCAAGGGCGACTTCTCCGCTTCGATCTTCTCGTACGCTTCCACGGTGTCGTGAAACAGGGTCTCGGTGACCGGCAGGTAGATGCCGGCGAAGATCACGAGCCCGGTGAACGCGAAGAAGAAATGAAACGGCAGCGCGACGACGCCGGTGAGGTTGTGAAGATCCAGTGCGCTGCGCTGGATCTGCTTGCGGGAACGAAAGGTGAAGAACTCCCGGAAGATCTTGCGATGGATGACCACGCCGCTGATCAGCGCCACTAGCATGACCAGCGCCGCCAGGCCGACGATCCAGTAGCCCAGATCCAGCCAGTAGAAATGCAGGCTGAAGTGCAGCGGATAGAAAAAATTGCTGCCGATCGCGTACCGGTCCTTGGGGATGGGCGCGCCGTTTCTCGGATCGATCGTCACATCGCCATAGACGTGCACGTGATCGAGTTTCGGATCGCGGGGTTTGTTGGGAACGTCGAACGACGAATACATGCCGAGCACCGGATCGCGATGCGTCGTGTAGGCGCCGAACTCCGAAGGCCGCAGTGATGCCAGCGGCGGCAGCGTCCCGATCACCTCCTTCTGCGCTTCCTTGTAGCTTTCCTTGTCGGGCTCGATCGCAAGGAATCGCGGCAGCAGCACCTCGTCGAAGGACGGCATCGGCTGCGGATCGAAGCGGCTCTCCGGAATCGCCCACCGGTCGATCTCGCGATCGAACACCGAGAGCGCGCCGAAAAAGAAGCAGGCCATGAGCACATAGCCCAGCGTCAGTCCGAACCAGGTGTGCACCCAGGTCATGGAGAGTCGAAAGGACGCGAACATCGAAACTCCTCAGGACAACGCCGGCAGCGCGGGCGTGATGAACCAGGCGATACCGATCATCGCGGCGCCGCCGCCCGCGAGGATCAGCCACACGCGCAACAGACGGGCGTCCGCGAAGGCCCAGAGAAACACGACGACGTAAACAAGGAATGCCAGCAGGTACGCGAGCGTGAGCCCTTCCCAGTAATCGCCACCCGCCGCAACGTTCAGCGCCACGACGACGGCGGTGAATCCCCAGCTGAAAACATAGCCGCCGAGCAGGGCAGCACAGGTCCGCGAGGCAATGGGTATCCAGTCCGGGGCTCGGCTCATGAGGGGCGGTTCCGACGCGGCAGATTTATTGAGTCAGCAGTCGCTCGCTCTGCGGGAAGCAATCGAACAGCGACTCTTGTCCTTGGAGCGAGAGGCTCCGGGCCGGCATCGACAACAGACTGCAAATACGAACGATTCGCATTATATTGCGCGGCCGACGCGCCGCAAGAGCTTTCATCGCCGAGCGAGTGGTGCGCGAGATGCGGATCGCCCGATCTGCTCAGTCATTCCCGCACAGGCGATAACAGACGAGAAGAAAGTCCCCTCGACCCATGAACCACATTCATCTACTGCGCCTGGCCGCATTGTCGTCAGTCGCACTCTCGACCAGCCTGCAAGCCGCGGAGTCGGCCAAGCGCAACGAAGATCAGCTCCACGAAGTTCTCGTCTACGGCTCGCGCTCCACGGAAGAGCAGGCATTGCTGGAAAAACCGAGCCCCGTCACCAGCATCGGCGAAGAGGTGGCCGCAGCCATCGGCGCACAGTCGGCACAGGAACTGGTGCTGCGGTTGCCGGCCGCGTTGAACTCGACCCAGCGCGCGACGAGCGTAAACAATGACCTCATGCCCAACGGACTGCCGTTTCCATCGGCGCTGGTCAACCTGCGCGACCTGGGAACGGATCGAACCCTGGTGCTCGTCAATGGCCGCAGGCACGTGGCGGGGACGGCCACGTCTTCGGCTGTCGACATCAATACGATTCCGGAAGCGCTCATCGAGAGAGTCGATGTGCTCACCGGGTCCGCCACCGGCGAATATGGCGGCGATGCCGCCGCCGGCGTGCTCAATTTCGTACTGAAGAAACAATATGAAGGTCTCGAGGGTTCGGCACAGCTGCGCCAGTATGGCGGCGGCCTGGGCCGGGAATCCGCGGCGTCGTTGTTGGGCGGCATGGGCTTCGGTCCCGACAAGCGCGGCAATGTGACCATCGGAGTGGACTGGGTGAAGCGAGCGGAAATCAATGCCGTCAACTCCGGCGTGCGCTTCCGCAATACCTATCGGCTGGTCGAGAACCCGAAGCTCTACATCCAGAACTCGGATCTGACCCCTGCCCTTTTCGATGCCGGAGCGCGGCCAGGCGATTTCATTCCGGGCCTCGACCCCGGGATCACCTCGCTGCTGCCCGCCGCGAGACAGGCCGAAGCCGCCGATCCGCGCATCAATGCGTTCGCGTCGAACGTTGCCAACGCGTTTGCCGGCATCAACGGCGGGTTCGGCATCGACATCGACGGCGACGGACTCTCCGACCCGATCGGCGGCGATCTCAACGGAGATGGTCGCGACGATTGCGAGACCGTCCCGGGATTCAACGGCTCGCGACTCCACTGCTGGACCGTGGATGAGCAGACGGGTGATATCCGTGCATTCCGGAGCGCTTCAACGCTTTATGGTTTGGGTTACGAAAGCGTCGACGGCGAAGGAGTCGTCTTCCCCTCCGACGAGCTTGTCATCCTCGATCCTCAGTATGAACGCGCTTCCGTATCGCTCAATGCCGGCTTCGATCTCACCGATGATGCGCGGTTGTTTCTCGAATCGAAGTTCGTCGACTCCACATCGGCCAACAAGCCCGTGGGCGGCTTCGACGTGTACACGTACTTCACTCCGATACAGCTGGACAACCCTTTCATCCCCGCGACGACGCGAACATTGCTGACGAACTTTCAGGCGGCCAACCCCGACGTCGACCTGGGCCATACCCGACTGAATACCACTCGTGAAATCATCACCAATGCGGGTCGCGACAGGCAGACATCGAAGACCCTGCAGCTCGTCACCGGCGTGGAAGGCGACCCCACCCCGAATCTGCATTACGAGGCAGCTGCCCAGTACGGGCGCACGCTCCAGCGGAATCCTCGCCTGCTGATCTACTTCGATCGCTTCTTCTCTGCGATCGATGTCGTTGCCGACCCCGTCACCGGAGCGCCGGTGTGCCGTTCTTCTGTCGATCCGACCGCGCTGCCCGCCACGTTTTACGGCGAGACGCTTGCAGACTTCCGAACCTTCGAACCGGGCGACGGGCAATGCCGTCCGCTCAATGTCTTCGCCACCGGCGGCGTTCTCTCGCCCGACATTTCACCCGACGCGCGCGCGTTCATCAGCAACCCGGACGGCTGGTATGAAGTGGAACTCGAACAGACGGTGTTCTCTGCGGGCGTCTCGGGCGATCTGGGTGAGCGCTTCAAGCTCCCCGCCGGCTCCATCGGCTTTCGCGCGAGCGCAGAACACCGGCGGGAGTCGAGCCGTGCGAGTGCCGCGGATGACCTCGTTAATGGCCTGATCTTCGGCTGGAGCTTCACGCCCGTCGCAGGATCGTTCGACGTCGACGAAGTTGCGCTGGCGCTGGACGTCCCGCTGATCCGCGGCAACACCCTGGCCCACGACCTGACGCTGTCCGGCTCCGCCCGCTATGCCGACTATTCGAGTGTGGGTGGACTGTTCACCTGGAGCGGCGGAATCGCCTGGGCGCCGACGCCGGGCGTGCGCTTTCGCGGCAGCCTGGCGCGCACGTTCCGCGCGCCTACGGTTTACGACCTCTTTCAGCCGGTCGAACAGAGCCTGAACGTCGGAGCGGGCTACGATCCCTGCACGATCACGCAGATCGATCTTGGACCTTCTCCCGCGACACGCGCCGCCAACTGCGCAGCGGATGGAATTCCTGCGGGCTTTCCCGATGCGGCCGCCGGAACCTTCAACGCCATCAGCGGCGGCAATCCGGATCTCGACGCGGAATCCGCCCGCACATGGACCGCGGGGCTGGTGATTCAACCGGGAACGCTTCCTTACCTGGTCGGCACCGTGGACTACTACGACATCAGGATCGAGGACGCGATCCAGTTTGCGGATTCATCGACCTCGATTGCGGCCTGCTATGACTCCACGTCCTATCCGGACAACGTGTTCTGCGATCAATTCACGCGTAACCGCGACCCCGCATCGCCGGGTTATCTGACCGTAAACAGCGGGACCAGCAAGGCGCTGAACTATGGCTTGATAGAGACCTCGGGCCTGGATTTCACGCTCCAGTACACCGCCGATCTCGGACGCCGCGGCTCAGGGAAGCGCAGTCAGATCGGATTCGGACTGAACGCAACGCGCGTTCTGAGTTACGACACCTACTTCGTTGCCGGCCAACTCGGCGAAGGCACCAGCCGCCTGGGCGAGTATCAGACGCCCAAGTGGACGGGCACCACGGATCTGATCTGGCGCTTCGGCAATTTCGATGCAAGCTGGAACACGCTGTACTACGGCGAGCAGACAGTCGCCACGGACCAGGACTTGCCGTTCATCACCACCGAATTCGGCGGGCCGGACCTGCAGCTGGCCGCTGCCTGGATTCATAGCCTGTCGCTCGGCTACCAGGTGAGCCCCGGCCTGAACGTCCGCGTCGGCGCGAACAACATCACCAACGCGCAGCCGCAGCGGTTCCGGAATGATTTCCTGCCCGTGAACGCGTTCGGACCCGCGTATTTCCTTGCGGTCAACTACAAGCCGTCGGCGTCACCCGTATCCCGCTGATGACGGATCCGCAATCGCCGCCCCGACATTTCAGGGCGGCGAAGCGGCGCTGACCCGCTCCGACACGGTCGCTGCCACCCCCATCCGCAACGCCGCCGGCCGATTCGGTATGACCAGCACGTCGCAGGAGGCTTCGCGAAGCAATCGGTCGGCGACGCTGCCCACCAGCAGCCGCTTGAGAAGGAACCAGCGGCTTGCGCCGATCGCGAGCAGGTCGGGTCGTTCGCGTTCGAGAACTTCGAGGATCGCGTTTGCCGGCGGCGCGCCGGTGACGATGGCCCGTGCGTGCGGGATCAGACCGGCGTCGCGACCGATGCTCTGCAGCTGCAGCCGGGCGCGATCGAGGCTGGTGCGTTCGAAGTCGGCGATGACCGATTCGTCGAGCCCGGCGGACTTCATCATTCCGCTATGGGGCGAGTGAATGGCGTGCACCATCGTCGCGGAGGCCTGATCGAGCGCCGCCAGACGCACGGCAGTGCGAACCATCGGCAGCGCCGCGGTGGACAGATCGCTCGCAATGACGACCTTCCCGTAGTGGCTTTCCATCGTGCGATGAACCACGAGCACCGAACGGCGCGCGGTTCGCACCAGGCGTTCGGCAGTCGTTCCGAGAATCGCGCTGCCGCGGCCGGGTTGCGGCGCTGCGACGACGATCAGGTCCGCATCCCATTCGGCAGCCGCTGACGCGATGGTGTCGCGCACCTTGCCACGACGGACAGCGACATCGATGAGATCGGCGGAGGAACCGAACAGTCGATCCGCTTCGGCCAGGAGCTGAACATAGGCGCGATTCGACTGCATGCGCGCCACGCGATCGGCCTGCCGCGAATCGATGACGTGCAGCATCAGCAGCCGGGCGCCCGTCTGACGCGAGAGCGACGCCGCACGCTGCAACGCGGGTGCGGATCTCGCCGTCAGGTCGGTGGCGCAGATGATGCGTTTCGGAACATGGGGAAATTCAGCTCTCATCCACTACCTCCGTCCGCGAATCCGGATTCAATCGCACATGAGTCTGTCGCTGCGCCGTCGCGCTCGATGACGTTCTCGCGCGAGGTCGGCGGGTCGTCTTCGCCTCCAGTGCCGGCGCCGCATCGAGCGGGTGCGGCACGATCAGCACGTCGCACGTCGCCTCCTTCAACAGCTGATTCGCAACGCTGCCGAGCAGGGCCCGTCGCATCCGGCCATCGCCGCGGGTGCCCACGACGAGCAGGTCCGGCTGGATTTCCTGGATCGCGTGCAGGATCGTCGTCGCTGGATTGCCATCGGCAACGACGAGTCCGTAGCGCCGCGGATTCGTGCTTTCCTCTTCGAGCAACTGGTGCATCAGTTCGGTCGCATCGGCGCGTACCGAATCGGCGGGGACGGCCGGGCCGGAAATTTCCTGCAGCAGCACGTGCGGCGGCACATGCGCATGAATCACGGTCGTGCGTGCCGACCGGGTCAGGACGAGACGTTCGGCCGCGCGCACCGCGGCGCGCGATCTGGCGGACGTGTCGAGCGCGAGCAGGACGTTCCGATACCGTCCGTCGGCGTTCCGCCGGACGATCAGCACTGGACAGACGCGCGCACTCACCGCCTTTTCTGCGACGGTGCCCTGCAGGGTGTCGGTGCCGCGCCGCGGTTCGTGCGGACCCAGGATCAGCAGATCCGGTCGCGTGCGCACCAGCGAGTCGAGGATCGCCCGGGAAGCGCCGCCCGCGCGCACGACGACTTCAGGTTCCGGCCCAACGCACCGCAGCGGTTGCCGGCCGCGCGCCTGCAGCCTTGCCACGGCGATCTCCAGCGTCTGTTCGAGCGCCCGATCGGAGGACACCGGCGAGACGACGTGCAGCAGCGACAGATCCGCTGTGAGTTCATCGGCAAGCCAGCCGGCACGATCGATGGCGATCTCGCTCTTCGGCAGCAGATCCGTGGCACACAGCAGTCTTGGCATCGCTTCGAACTCCGTCGCAGTGGTCGCGGCCATTTTCGGCGCTGCGCTTGTTTCGATCAATTAGAATTAATTTTGTCATTGCTTCGATAATACGAAATCGTCCATCGGGCACTGGAATGCGATGGTGCATGCCGCATCGACCCGCGGGACCGCCGTGAATCTCTCGTGTCCTTGTCAACAACCGGCAGGCGAACGTGCTCATCGCTCGCAGTACGCAACACGTGCCGAGACATGGACCCCCGGAACATCCCGATTTACGGCACATCGCTCAGAGCAGGACGATGGAGGAGTTCGGCGTTGTCCGCCGTCACGCATTCGAAACAAGGCAGCCGCAGGATGCCGCCGCCGCTTTCCTACGGAGCAAGACCATGTCAGACAAGAATCGCAAGCCATCGGGTTCGACTACTGGCGCCGGCGCGCCGGCGCCGAGCGACCGCAACTCGCTGACCGTCGGTGCGGATGGTCCGATCCTGCTGCACGACGTTCACCTCGTCGAACAGCTCGCCCACTTCAATCGCGAGAAAGTCATCGAACGCCAGCCGCATGCCAAAGGCGGCGGCGCCTTCGGCACTTTCGAAACCGTGGAGGACATGTCGCGCTACACGAAGGCGGCCCTGTTCCAGCGCGGCGTGAAGACCGAACTGGTGTTGCGCTTCTCGACCGTCGCCGGCGAGATGGGCAGCCCCGACACCTGGCGCGACGTGCGCGGCTTCTCGCTGAAGTTCTACACCAGCGAAGGCAACTACGACCTGGTCGGCAACAACACGCCGATTTTCTTCGTGCGCGACCCGATGAAGTTTCCGCACTTCATCCGCAGCCAGAAACGGCTTCCCGACTCCGGCCTGCGCGACAACCACATGCAATGGGACTTCTGGACCAACAATCCGGAATCCGCACACCAGGTGACGTACCTGATGGGCCCGCGCGGCCTGCCGCGCACGTGGCGACACATGAACGGTTACGGTTCGCATACCTATCTCTGGATCAACGCCGAAGGCGCGAAGTTCTGGGTCAAGTACCACTTCCACACCCAGCAGGGCATGGAGTTCTTCAGCAATGCCGAAGCCGCCGCGATGGCGGGCAGCGACGCCGACTTCCATCGGCGCGATCTGTTCGATGCGATCGAGCGCGGCGCCTTCCCGAAGTGGAAGCTGTCGGTGCAGGTGATGCCGTACGCGCAGGCGCGCACCTACCGCATCAATCCGTTCGACCTGACCAAGACCTGGCCGCACGCGGACTATCCGCTGATTCCGGTGGGCGTCATGACGCTGAACCGCAATCCGGAAAACTTCTTCGCGCAGATCGAGCAGGCGGCGTTCTCGCCGGGCAACACGGTACCGGGCATCGGCCTGTCGCCGGACAAGATGCTGCTGGCGCGTTCGTTCGCCTACGCCGACGCGCAGCGCAACCGCATCGGCGCCAACTTCCATCAGTTGCCGGTGAACCAGCCGAAGGCGCCGGTGAACACTTACCAGTTCGACGGTCCGATGGCGTATCACCACAGCGGCGCCGCGCCGGTCTACGCGACCAACAGCGGCGGTCGTTCCTGGGCCGACCATACCGGTCAGGTCGAAGACGGCTGGGAGGCGGACGGCGAGATGGTGCGCAGCGCCTATGCCTTGCGTGCGGATGACGACGACTTCAGCCAGCCGGGCACGCTCGTGCGCAAGGTGTTCAACGACCGCGAGCGCCAGGCGCTGATCGAACAGGTCGCCGGCAGCCTGCTCGGCGGCGTGCGCAGTCCGGTACTCGAGCGCGCGTTCGACTACTGGAAGCGCATCGATCCGGATGTCGGCGCGAAAATCGAAGCGAAGGTACGCGCTGGCGCTGCGCGGGAACCGGCGGCAGGCATGGGCGAGAGTTGAGCGGTGCGCCCGCTGCGCATCCACACATTCATCTTCTGAAGGAGTTCCGATGATCCTGTCGCCCCGTAACCTCGCTACCTTGCTTTGCCTCGCGCTGTCGAGCAGCGGCGCCGTTGCTGCAACAACGGCGAACGCGCCGGCGCCGGCGACGCCGCCGTTCGCGGTCGCCGAGATCGTCCGCTTCGATCATCCATGGGCGATGACCTTCCTGCCCGACGGCCGCCTGCTGGTGACTGAAATGGGCGGCGCTCTGCGCCTGTTCAATCCGGTGAACAAACACAGCGGCACCGTGACCGGCGTGCCGCGCGTGTCGCACGTCGCCCAGGGCGGGCTCGGCGACATCGTGCTGCATCCGCAGTTCGCGACCAATTCGCTGGTGTATCTGAGCTTCGTCGAGCCCGCGAACGGACGCCTCGGTGCAGCAGTCGCGCGTGCGCGGCTGACGCTGGACGCCGCGGGCGGCGGCGCACTCGAAGATCTCAAGGTGATCTGGCGACAGGATCCCAAGAAGAGCGGCGACGGACATTTCGGTTACCGGCTCGCTTTCGATCGCGACGGCAAACTCTGGATCAGCTCGAGCGAGCGCAAGGAGTTCGATCCGGCGCAGGACATGACGACCAACCTCGGCAAGATCATCCGGCTGAACGATGACGGCAGCGTGCCGTCCGACAACCCGTTCGCCGACCGCGGCGGCGTCACCGCGCAGGTATGGTCGCTGGGTCATCGCAACATCCTCGGCATTGCGTTCGACGCCAAGGGTCAGTTGTGGGCGCACGAAATGGGACCGCAGGGCGGCGACGAACTCAACCGCATCGAGAAAGGCGCCAACTACGGCTACCCGCTCGTCTCCAACGGCAATCACTACGACGGCACGCCGATTCCCGATCACTCGACGCGGCCCGAGTTCCGCGCGCCCGTGATCACCTGGACTCCGGTGATTTCGCCGGCCGGCTTCGTGATCTACGACGGCGCGAAGTTTCCGGCCTGGAAAGGCAGCGGCCTCATCGGCGGGATGTCGTCGAAATCGCTGGTCCGCGTCGAGTTCAACGGCGACAGCGCGCGCGAGGCGGAACGCTTCGACATGCAGCGACGCATCCGCGAGGTCGAACAGGGGCCGGACGGCGCGGTCTGGCTGCTCGAGGACGGAACGCGCGGAGGCCAGGGCTGGCTGCTGAAGCTGACGCCCCGCTGAGCCGACTGGCATCCGACCAGCGCAAACAACCTGCCCGAACCCGGGAAGTCATTGACGCAGGACACTGACATGAATCTGCAGCAGGCGATGAAGAATCCGAACGTTGCGTTCGAATCTCCCGAGGCGCTCGAAGCCTCGACGGAATTCACGGCGCCGCAGAAGCGCGCCATTCTCGTGCAGTGGAAGGATCAACTGGAAAAGCTGCTCATCGCCGACGAAGAAAGCATGCTTCGCAGCGACGCAAAGCCCGGCGCCAACGCCGACTGCCTGAGGCGCGTCACGAACATGCTGACGCGCCTGCCATCCTGACGGAACCAATCGAGACGGGGCGCGCCCGCTGCTTCATCGAAGCTCTCTTAGGGAAAGGCGAATGGAGCGCCAGAATAATTCCAATGGTTCTCAGGACGAATAGCCCGTAGAAATCCTGGCTCATGGCAATCGGAGATCGCCCATGTCCGCAAGATTTCCCATCGAACGCAGCTGCACCCATCAGGCCGAGCGATTTCAGCTCGCCTTCGCCAGGCGCGCACTGGAACTGATGCCGCGCGATGAGGCGACCGCTTTCCGCTCCGGCGCCGACGGATTGACGATCGCGGCAGAAACCGAAATGGCGTTGCAGCGTCCGGTGCGCCTGCTGGAAGAAGTCTATGGAGCAGCGGTGCGTATCAGTCCGCCGAAGGTGCGCTATCGCGGCTGCAGGCAGAGCGATCGGATCGAACAGCCCATCATGGGCCTGCGCATCTTGTGCGCGCCCGTCAACTTCGAGCCCATCCGCGAAGACCTGCGCAGGCGTGGCGCCAGCATCCTGGATGCTGAAGTGAATCGCAGGTTCGGGATCGTCCGTGCGTGTGCGCCGCTCGCGCAGCTGCTCGGTTATCCGGATGCGCTGGATCGCATCACGGGCGGCAGGGACCACCTGGTCATGTGGCTGAGCCACTATGAACGGCTCGACGATCCTCCGCCCGCAGGCGCGGCTGCCTGACGACGCCGCTCAGCTGTCGGCGAATAGTTGCCGGGCGGCGCTGGTCATCGCCACCACCGCGGGGTGCTTGATCTTGCGCTCCGCGGAGATGGCGAAGAACTCGGCTTTGACGCCATGGGCCATGCCGATGCGTACGAATCCGTGCTGGCTGCGAAACTGGCTTTCCAGCACGGACGGCACCGGCGCAAAGCCGTGCCCCGCGCGCGCAAACTCGCGCAGCATCGCGTAGTCCTCGAACTCGCCCAGCATCAGCGGACGCACGCCCTGGCGGTCCAGCCATTGATCCAGCGCCCGGCGGATCGCGGTGTCATCCGTCGGCAGCAGCACCGGCACACCGTCGAGCGATTTGGGAAATCCGCGCCGCAAGGTTTTCGCCAGCGCCGGCGTGGCCATCCAGTAGACCTTGCACTGCCCGAGCGAATGGCTGTGCGCGCGCATGTTGAGCGTCGGCGTGACCGGCGCATCCGACAGCACGACGTCGATGTCGTGCATCACGAGGTCTGCCACCAGCCGTTCCAGCGTGCCTTCGCGACAGGTCACGCGCACCAGCTGTTTCAGCTGCATGCCGGGTTCGAGTATCCGATACGCAATCTCTTTCGGCACCACGTCGTCGATGCCGACGCGCAGACGCAGCGGTCGTGTCGAGGGGCGCTGTTCGAGCGCATCGAGCATTTCCTGTCCCAGGGTGAAGATCTCGTTGGCGTAGCCGAACACCAGCTTGCCGACCTCGGTGGGCACCAGGTTGCGGCCCGACTTGGCGAGCAGCTTCTCGCCCAGTCGTTCTTCGAGCGTACGCAGTTGCGCACTCACCGTCGGCGCAGACAGCGCCAGTTCCTCGCACGCCTTCGTCAGGCTTCCCGTGCGCACGACCGCCCAGAAGTACAGCAGATGCTGATAGTTGATGCGTCGAATGACGGCCATCCGGAAGAAACCTCTGCTGGTGCGTTTGCTGCCGCCGGCCAGGTCGGCGCATCCATCATTTCATACTCCTGCAGCAGATGCGCGAGCATGAAGCGACGCCGGTCGGCGGCGTCACTCGCGTGTCGATTCTTTCCGCACCACGACGCCCTCGATCACATCGTCCTGCGCCGGCCGCGACGGCGCCTGACGGCGCAGTTGCCGCAGCTTCCACCAGAAATACAGCCCGAAAACGCACAGCGCCGTCAGCACGACGGCAAACACCACGATCGACATCGCAATCGCGCCCACCAGTGCAACCGCCGCCGCCACGGCCGTGAGCACCCTGACCACAATGCCCTGCGCACGCGAGCCGATATTGCCGCGATGGCCAAGCTGCGAGCGCTCCTGATCGAAATGCATCGACGCCTCTTCGGTGAACTGCGCCGTGTTATCGGCACGTGCTATTCGAGACTCGTGCTGGCCTCACAAGTTCCAGGCCAGGCGGCACGAACGTGGCGCAACTCTGGTTCACAGGGAATCCCGTCTGACACCACACCTGCGGCGCGCAGCGTCGCGGCCATGGTCACCAGTTCCGCGAGCGATGTTGCCCGCATCTTGCGCATGACCTGGCCGCGATGCGCCTTGACCGTGATCTCCGAGATGCTCAGCGCTTCGGCGACATGCTTGTTCATGCGGCCCGTCACCACGAGCTGCATCACTTCGCGTTCGCGACGGCTGAGCCGGCCGAACCGGTCATGCAGCACGCGCGCCGCCGCCTGCTTCGCCCGGACCGAACGGCTCAGATCCAGTGCCTGTTCGACGGCATTCAACAACAGCTCTTCATCGAGCGGCGTGGTCAGGAACTCGACCGCGCCGGCCTTGATGGCGTGGACGGTCATGCGCACGCTCGGGTTGTCTGCAATGAAAATGACGGGCAGGTCGCGTCGCTGCCTCATGAATTCCTGCAAGGCAGTGCCGGCACCGCCGAACCGATCGATATCGACGATCAGGCAGCCCGGACCCGTCATCTCCGTTGGCGCGAGAAAGTCACAGGTCTGTGCGACTCCCTCCGTACGCCACCCTGCGGACACGATCGCCTCTCTGAGGACGCTGCGAACCTGCGGATCGTCGCTGACGATGAAGACGACCGGCGAGTCGACAGTACGCAGCGTCGAATGTGTGAGCGTGAAATCTCGCATGGCCGTGTGCATGACAGGTTCCTCTCAATCAGCCAGCCGGATATCGACATCGATATTGCCGCGCGTCACGCGCGAGTCGCGACATGTCGGGCTCTTGTGTGAAATCAGCCTGGGCTCATGGTCGCGGAACCTGATGCGAAACGCCCGTTATCTGGTGTTAGGAGTTGTGAGTCGGGCATGGCTGCGCGACTTGCGTCCGCCCGACGCGGCGGAAATTCATATCAAGGTCTAATGGCGCCCGCGAGCGTGCGGCTCTAGCTTGAGATCACGACGACCTTCTCGAGCACAGGAGCATCACATCGTGCAAGCCGATCGCAGATTTCCCGGCGCAGACAGCAGCCCGACATGACCGACCTGGAAAAACTGGTCGCGATCGAGGCGATCCGCAACCTGCAGTCCCGCTACGTGCGGCTGGCCGACTCCAAGGACTGGCTCGGTCTCGCCCATCTGTTTCTGCCGCAGGGCTCGTTCGTGCCCTACGGCGTCGATGGCAAGCCGCAGGTGGCCATGCTCGGCCGCGAGCAGATCTGCCGCATGCTTTCGGATGCCGTGGGCGCGGGTACGGCGATCCATCATCTCTTCTCCTACGAGATCGAGATCCGCTCGCCGACGCGGGCGCATGGCATCTGGGCGATGGAAGACTGGGTCGACCGCTCCCGGGATCACGGCACCGCCGCCGCGCCATTCAAGACGCTGCACGGCCTCGGCCACTACCACGTCGACTACGAGAAGGTCGACGACGCCTGGTTCATCGCGAATCAGAAGCTGTATCGCACCCGACTCGAACTCACCCGTTAGCGAAAGACATCTGGAGCCAGACAATGAAAGCCATCGTCATGAATCGTCCGGGCGGCACCGAGGTGCTCGAACTCGCGGATCGCGCTGCACCCGTGGCCGGACCTGGAGAAGCGCTGATCGAAGTCACTGTCGCCGGCGTGAACTTCATGGATGCCGGCGTGCGACGTGGTCTCGCGTGGACCGAGATGCCGGATCCCAAGATCCTCGGTGTCGAAGGCGCCGGCCGCGTGCTCGCCGTCGGCAGCGGTGTGCAAGACGTGCGCGTGGGGCAACGCGTCGCGTGGGTCTATGCGCCCGGCAGCTATGCCGAACGGATCGCGATTCCCGCGACGTCACTGGTGCCGGTGCCCGATGCGATCGACGATCGCACGGCAACCAGCGTCATGATGCAGGGACTGACCGCGAGTCATTTCGCGACCGACTTCTATCCGGTGCAGCCGGGCGATGTCGCGCTCGTGCACGCCGCGGCCGGCGGCGTGGGCTCGCTGCTGACGCAGATCATCAAGTTGCGCGGCGGTTCCGTCATCGGCCGCGTGTCGAGCGCAGCCAAGGCGGCAGTCGCAAAAGACGCCGGCGCGGATCATGTCGTGGTGGACACCAGCGGCAGGTTCGCGCAGGAAGTGCTGCGACTGACCCACGGCGAAGGCGTCCACGTCGTGTACGACGGTTCGGGCACGACGACGTTCGCCGACTCGCTCGCGTCGCTGCGACGCAGCGGCACGTTCTGCTGGTACGGCCCGGTGCTCGGCGGTCGCACGCCGATCGAGCTGATGAGCCTGCCGAACAGCATCAAGATCGGCTATGCGGTTTTCGCCGATCACATCCACACGCCCGCGCTGCTGCGCGCTCACAGCCAGCAGCTGTTCGACTGGATCATCGCGGGAAAACTGCGCATCCACGTCGGCGCGACGTATCCGTTGGCCGACGCTGCCCGCGCTCATGCCGACATCGAAAGCCGCGCCACCACCGGCAAGCTGCTTCTGATTCCATAACCCATCGACAGAGGAACATCCCATGCAATCGCGATGGCTCATCACCGGCAGCTCCCGCGGCCTCGGGCGTGCGCTGTCCGAAGCCGTGCTGGCCGCCGGTCATCGACTGGTCGCCACTGCGCGCGATCCGCGACAACTGGCGGACCTGACACAACGCTACGGAGATGCCGTGCGGACAGCGGCGCTCGATGTCTCGAACGCCGATGCCGCGCAGGCGGCCGTGCAACTCGCCGTCGACCGTTTCGGCGGTCTCGACGTCGTCGTGAACAATGCCGGCTACGGCAACGTGAACTCCGTCGAAGACACCGACCTCGCGGAGTTCCGGCGCCAGATCGAAGCGAATCTGTTCGGCACCATCATTGTTACCAAGGCTGCTATTCCAGTGCTGCGAGCGCAGCGCAGCGGCCACGTCATCCAGTTGTCGTCGGTGGGCGGTCGCATCGGCGCGCCGGGTCGAGCGCCCTATTCCGCGGCCAAGTGGGGCGTCGAAGGATTCTCGGAATCTCTCGCCCTGGAGATGGCGCTCATCGGCGTGAAGGTCACGGTCATCGAACCCGGCGGCTTCCGCACCGACTTCGCCGGCTCATCGACCGTGCTCGAAGACGGGCGCGCCGAGTACGACGCCGTCGTCGGCGCCACCGCGAGAAGGCAGCGCGACTACAACGGCCGTCAGCCCGGCGACCCGGCGCGGGCGGCACAGGCGATCCTGAAAATAGCAGCGATGGACAATCCACCGTTCCGGCTGCCGCTGGGCAGCGATGCATTGCAGCTGATCGAACGGGCCGATCGTGCGCGACTGGCCGAGCTGGAACGCTGGCGTGCGTTGAGTGCGTCGACGGATTTTCCGCCGGAGTGATCGTTTCTTCTGTGGGTCAGGCTTTAGCCTGACTTCCGAAAAGAGGCCGGCTGAAAGCCGGCCCCACAGTAAGAGGCCCCCACAGAGGCGCCGCGCCTACGGCGCGTACCTGGTGAAGACGTAATCGCGCTGCGCCGTCGCACGCGCCTCATGACACGCAAAGCAGGTGCGGTGCTGCGCTTCGTCGACGGGCTGACCGTCGACGAAGCGTCCGAATCCCCACCCGCCGGTAGCAGCATATTTCTTCGAGTCCTTCACCATCACCTGCACCGTCGTCGCCTGCCCCGGCACCGTCGCCGGCGCGAATTCTGCTGAAGGCATTTGCTTCCACGCGAGCTTGACCAGGATCGTGCCGTCAGGAAATGACGGCACGCCGTTGCGATACGCACGGATCGCCACCGGGTTGCCGACCACCGCACGCAGTTCATTCAACGGCGCCGCTTCGAGGGCGGGCGCGATCAGTTCCCATTGTCTATAGCCGCGCGGAACCGTCACACCATAGATCGGCGACGCTGCGGCGACAGACTGATCCGCCCGCGCAAACGACACGCCGACGACGATGAGCGCCGCAATGATCGCGACGAGACAGACGAGACGGAACGGAGATTTCATTGCATACCTCCGTCAGAACCTGTCGACATCCATCACCGCAGTAGCGAATGCCTGCGGCGCTTCCTGCGGCAGGTTGTGGCCGATGCCGCCGGCAACCAGTCGATGCTCGTAGCGGCCGGAGAACCGCTTCGCGTATGCGGCGGGCTCCGGATGCGGCGCGCCGTTGGCATCGCCTTCGAGCGTGATGGTCGGCACGGCGATCGTCGGCAGTGCGGCGAGTTTCTGTTCCAGCGAGTCGTACTTCGCTTCGCCCGCGGCGAGCCCGAGACGCCAGCGATAGTTGTGAATCGCCACCGCGACCTGATCCGGATGATCCAGCGCCGCGGCCGAGCGCGCGAACGTTGCGTCATCGAAGGCCCACTTCGGCGAGGCGAGCGTCCAGATCAGCCGCGCAAACTCATGCGTGTACTTCGCATAGCCCGCTTCGCCGCGTTCGGTGGCGAAGTAGTACTGGTACCACCACTGCAACTCCGCCTGCGGCGGCAACGGCGCACGGTTCAAGGCCTGGCTGCCGATCAGGTAGCCGCTGACGGACACCAGCGCCTTGCAGCGCTCCGGCCATAGCGCCGCGAGGATGTTCGCCGTGCGCGCACCCCAATCGCAGCCGCCGATGATTGCCTGGTCGATCTGCAACGCATCCAGCAATGCGATGGCATCGACGGCCAGCGCCGCCTGCTGGCCATTGCGCGGTGTGTCGGCGGAGAGAAACTGCGTGCCGCCGTAGCCACGCAGGTAGGGCACGATCACCCGATATCCGGCAGCGGCGAGCAGCGGCGCGACGTCGACGTAGGTGTGAATGTCATACGGCCATCCATGCAGCAGCAGCACCGGCTTGCCGTTCGCCGGGCCGGCCTCCGCATAGGCAACATCGAGCACGCCGGCCTGAATGTTCTTCATGGCAGCGAAGGACGTGTGCGCCGCGGTCGATGCTTTCACGCGAGTCTCCTGGCCCGAGCCGGCTTCAGCCATCGCCGGCACTCCGAGTTGAACGGCGGCCAGCCCCGCAGCGGCGATGCCGAAGAATTCTCTTCTGTGCAGATCTATCGGGTTGGACATGGGTCACCTGTGATGAACGAAGAATTTCGGAAAGTCTCGATGCATGTCTTGCACGTTTGCGCGATCACTTGCCGCGCAACGGGCGAAACGCGTCGCGCAGCTCACGGGCAAACAGCTCCGGCTCTTCCCACGCCGCGAAGTGACCGCCCTTGTCGACTTCATGGAAATACATGAGGCTGGGATAGGCCTGCCGCGTCCAGGTCTCGGGCGCGCGATAGATCTCGCCGGGAAACACGGTGACGGCGACGGGAAGGGCGATGTCGCGCGTCTTCTGCGCCGAGGCGCTGAAGTTATTGTTGTTGTTCTCCCAGTAGAAGCGCGCTGCCGACACCGCGCTGTTGGTCAGCCAGTACAGCGAAATGTCGTCGAGGATCTGATCTCTCGTCAGCGAGCGTTCCGGAACGCCGCCGCTGTAGGTCCATTGCGCGATCTTCTCGTACATCCACCCCGCGAGGCCGACGGGCGAGTCCGACAGTGCATAACCCACGGTCTGCGGACGCGTGACCATCATGGCGCCATACGCTGCATTCCGCGAAAAGAACGCATACAGCGAATCGAAAGCGGCCCGCTCCTTCGCCGACAGTCCGACCGGCGCGGGCCCGCCGTTGTTGATTGCCTGCACGACCGCGTCCGGCAACGTCGCCGGCATGCTGAGATGAATGCCGAGCAGACCCGCCGGCGCCTGTCGCGCCATCGCATCGGAGATCACCGAGCCATGATCGCCACCCTGCGACACATAGTGCGTGTACCCGAGGCGCTTCATCAGCACATCCCAGGCGCGGCCGACGCGTTCGGGGCCCCAGCCGGTCTGCGCCGGTCGCTCCGAGAAGCCATAGCCGGGAATCGAAGGAATCACGACGTCGAACGCATCCTCCGCCTTGCCGCCGAACGCAGTCGGATCGGTCAGCGGGCCGATCGCATCGATCATTTCCAGAATCGAGCCCGGCCAGCCATGCGTGATGATCAGCGGCAACGCATGCGGATGCCGCGACTTCACATGGATGAAGTGAATGTCGAGCCCGTCGATGTGGGTCACGAACTGCGGCAGCGAGTTGAGCTGCGTCTCGACCTTGCGCCAGTCGTAGTCCGTCGCCCAGTAGCGGGCGAGTTCCTGGAGCGTCGCCTGTTTCACGCCCTGCGAATCGTCGTTCACCGTCTCGCGGTCCGGCCAGCGCGTCGCGAGCACGCGCTGCCTGAGATCGTCGAGCGCGGCCTGCGGGATGCTGACGCGAAAGGGCCGGATCTCCGCTGCGGGCGACTCACGGGTCATAGGCACGGAAGCGCTTTTCGTGAAAGCCGTGACGGGATTCATCAAGAACGCCGGCGCCATCACGGCGAAGAATGCGACACGGCAGGCGGTACGGTGGGTCATCGAAGTGTCCTCGAGTGAATGGTCGACGCGATGAGGACGGGATCTGACCAGAAGCCGGGCCGCGGCTCGATTGCACGATGGTATGGGTCGTCTTCGCGCATACCTTCGTCTAATCGCCGCAATCCGGCGCAACTGGTCTGATCCGTCCCGAACCGCAACACACCCACGCGATGTGCAGACCTTCGCTACGAGGCCCAGGATGAAAACCCAATCTGTTCTGCTCGCTTCCCTGGTTGCCGGCGTGCTGGCCGTCACTGCCGGCACGCGCAGCGATGCCACCGCGATCGACTCGCTGACGCAGGCGACGGAATGGCTCAACTCGCCGCCGCTGCAGGCCGAGGATCTGCGCGGCAAGGTCGTGCTGGTCGACTTCTGGACCTACACCTGCGTGAACTGGATGCGCACGCTGCCGTACCTGCGGGAGTGGTCCGAGAAGTATCGCGATCAGGGGCTGGTCGTCATCGGCGTGCACTCGCCGGAATTCGGCTTCGAACGCAACGCACAGCACGTGCGACGCGCGACGCAGGCACTCGGCGTCGACTATCCGGTCGCGATCGACAGCGATCACGCGATCTGGCGCGCGTACCACAATCAGTACTGGCCCGCGGTGTATCTCATCGATGCGAGCGGTCGCGTGCGCTTCCGTCATGTCGGCGAAGCGGACTACGGCCAGCTCGAACAGGCGCTGCGATCACTGCTGCCGCAAGCCGCCGCGGGCAGTGACGACAAGCCGGCTCCGACCAGCGCCAAAGGCGCCGAGGTGGCGGCCGACTGGAAGAATCTGCGCTCGGGCGAGAACTATCTCGGTCGCGAACGCACGGTGAATTTCGCGTCGCCGGAAGGACTGGGTCGCGGCACGCCCCGCACCTACAGCATTCCGCAGCGACTGCGGCTCAACGAATGGTCGCTCGATGGCGCCTGGACGATCACGCCGGAAGCCAGCGTGCTGGACCGTGCTCCCGGACGCATCGCGTACCGGTTCCATGCGCGCGACGTCAATCTCGTGATGGGCGTCGCCACGCTCGATCATCCCGTGAAATTCCGCGTGCGCATCGATGGCATGCCGCCGGGCGAGGCGCGCGGCACCGACGTCGACGCAGAGGGCTATGGCAGCGTCGACGAACCGCGTCTCTACCAGCTCATTCGCCAGCCCTCGCCCATCGTCGAGCGAACGTTCGAGATCGAGTTCTTCGGCGAGGACGTCGCGGCGTTCTCGTTCACTTTCGGCTGAGTGCGTCTGCGCTCGTTCTTTCCTGTTGTCTCAATCGAGGTAAGCGTGATGAAGACTATCGTTGCAACCCTGGCTGCGGTCGCAGCGCTCGGCGGGCCGACTGCGGATGCGCAGAACGAAAAGCCCACGATCGTGCTGGTGCATGGCGCCTTCGCGGATTCGTCGAGCTGGAACGGCGTCATCCGGATTCTGGAGGCCGATGGCTATCCGGTCGTCGCCGCGGCGAATCCGCTGCGCAGCGTCAAGGGCGATGCGAAGTACGTCGGCGACATCGTCGCGAGCATCAAGTCGCCCGTGGTGCTCGTCGGCCATTCGTATGGCGGCCTGGTGATCAGCGACGCCGCGAATGGACGTGCCAACGTGAAGTCGCTGGTGTACGTCGCGGCGTTCGCGCCGGAGAGCGGCGAAACGGCGCTGGAACTCTCGGGAAAATTTCCCGGCAGCACGCTGGGTGAGGCGCTGGCGCCGCCCGTCTCGCTGCCCGGTGGCGTGAAGGATCTCTACATCCTGCAGGACAAGTTTCCCGATCAGTTCGCAGCCGATGTGCCGAAGCACGACGCGCGCCTGATGGCGGCAACGCAGCGACCCATCACGGATGCGGCACTGGGTGAGCCTGCCGATCAGCCGGCGTGGAAGAGTGTGCCGGCGTGGTTCGTCTATGGCGACCAGGACAGGAACATTCCGCCGCAGGCACTGGCGTTCATGGCGCAGCGGGCGCAGTCGAAGGAGACGGTGGTCGTCAAAGGCGCGTCACATGTGGTGATGATTTCGCATCCGGCTGCGGTGGCGAAGGCGATTGAGCATGCGGCGGTGAAGTGAGCGTGTGGTGGGGTCGGCTTCGTGCGAGAGGATTGGCCGGCTGAAGCCGGCCCCACAGGAAGACTGGGGACGCGGCTCCTGCTGTGGGGCCGGCTTTCCCAAAGGGATTTCCTTCGGTCACAGCCGGCCTGGGAGCTGTCAGGCTAAAGCCTGACCTACAGAAGATAAGGAACACCGTCTCACGGACTCACGTCCGGCACCGCACTCAACTCCCGTCCACGCGTCTCCGGCAGCAGGATCGCTGCCAGCAACACCAGGCCATACGCGCCCGCGACGTACACACCGATCGCATGCCCCACGCCGAGCCGCTGCACGCTCTCGCCGATCAGCAGCGGCGTAACGCCTGCAACGCCTCGTCCCAGGTTGTAGCAGAAGCCGAGTCCCGAGCCGCGCAGCTCCGTCGGATACAGCTCGGTCAGCACCGGGCCGATGACACTGAACATGCCGGTGGCGATGAAACCGAGCGGCACACTCAGCAGCAGCAACGTGACGTTGGAGATCGTCAACCCCGCATAGGACAGCGCGAGCACGATGCCGCCGATCGCAAACGCCATCAGCGTCACGCGGCGACCCGCGCGGTCGCTGAGCCAGGAACCGAAGGCGTAGCCGAGGAATGACCCCGCGATGATGGCTGCGAGATAACCGCTGCTGTCGACGATGGACAGTCCGCGTTCCGCGCGCAGCATGGCCGGCCACCAGGTGGCGATGGCCCAGTATCCGCCGTGCATGCCGATCGCCAGCAGACTGCCCTTCGCAGTCATCGCCAAGGTCGGCCCCGCGAAGATGCTATGCCATGGGACGCGGCGCGTGATGCTGCGAAACGCCGCGGGCTCCTGCAGCCGGCGTCGAAAGAAGAACACCGCGAGCGCCGGCAGGAATCCGACGACGAACGTGATGCGCCAGCCGAGATCGGGCGGCAGCACCGACAGCACGATCGTCGAAATGACTACAGCCAATCCCCATCCCACCGCCCAGCCGCTCTGGGCCATGCCGACCATCCGCCCCCTGATCTGCGGCGCAGCGACTTCCGCAACGAACACGGCGCCGACGGCGAGTTCGCCGCCGAAGCCCAGTCCCTGCAATGCACGCGCGATCAGCATCTGATGGAAATCGCCAGCGAGACCGCACAGGCAGGTGGCGACTGCAAACCACAAGATCGTAATCTTCAGCATCGCGACACGGCCGACGCGGTCGGCGAGCACGCCGGCGAGCCATCCGCCGAGCGCGGACGACGTGAGCGCGACGGTCGCCAGCAATCCGGCCTCGACGTGCGTCAGTCCCCACGCCGTCAGCAGGACGGGCAGCACGAAGGCATAAAGCTGGATATCCATGGCGTCCAGACTGAACCCGCTGAAGGTCGTCCAGAAGGCACGGCGAGCGTCGGTATCCAGCGTGCGATACCATGCAGGACTCATGCAGTGAGCGATCGCCTCCCGCGATTCGATGGCTTCGTGTGATGGCCAGATTCCTGGCGCAATTCCGGGCGATCACCGGTCTTCGTTCGTCGCGCTGCGCAACGGGACCGGGGCGCTGAAGCAAGACGACAGATGATTGACAGCATATCCCGCACCTCGATCGAACGGATAGCGTTCGGCCCGTTCTGCCTCACGCCGGGCGAACGGCTGCTGACGAAGGACGGCGCGCCCGTCGAGATCGGCGGACGCTCGCTCGATCTGCTCATCGCACTCGTCGCGCAACCCGGTCGCGTCCTGCACAAGAATGAATTGCTGAAACGCGTCTGGCCCGACGTCGTGGTCGAAGACAGCAGCCTGCGCTTTCACATGGCCGGCCTGCGCAAGATCCTCGGCGATGGCGAAGACGGTGCGCGCTACATCGCGACACAGGTCGGCGTCGGCTACGCCTTCGTCGCACCCGTGCAGGCGCTCGCCGCCATCGACGGCGAATTCGTGGCGGCGCCAGCGCTACCGTCGCAGCACGAACCCCAATCCATTCTCGACGCAAAACTGCCGGCGCGTCCGCCGGGCGTGATCGGACGTGATCGCGACATCCGGCTGCTGAGCGAGCGGCTGTCGGACACGCGCCTGTTCACCATCGTCGGCCCCGGTGGCGTCGGCAAGACGACGCTCGCACTCGAAACGGCACATGCATCGCTGGCCCGTTTCGCCGACAAGGCCGCCTTCGTCGATCTCGCGACGCTGGAAGATCCCGCGCTGATTCCTTCGGCCGTCGCCGGTGCGCTGGGGATTCCCGTCCAGGGCGCCGATCCGCTGTCGGTCGTGCTCGCCCACATCCGCCCGCGACAGCTGCTGCTGATCCTCGACAACTGCGAGCACATGGTCGATGCCGTATCGCGCATCGTCGAACAGATCCGGGACGCGGCGCCGCGGGTGAATGTGCTGGCCACCAGTCGCGAAGTCCTGCGCGTGCGCGGCGAACACGTGCACTGGCTGAACCCGCTCGACTATCCGCACGAGACGGCGAATCTGTCGCTCGATGAACTGCTGGCCTATCCGGCGGTCGAGCTGTTCATCGAACGCGCCTCGGCCGGCAACAGCGCACTCGGCGTGGATGCCGAAGCAGCCCGTCTGATCGCCGACATGTGTCGCCAGCTCGATGGCATGGCGCTGCCCATCGAACTGACCGCGGTGAGGGTCGCCGCCCATGGCTTGCGCGCCACGTCGGCGCTGCTGGCCCAGCGCTTCAATCTCGCCTGGAGCGGGCAGCGCACGGCCGTGCCGCGCCAGCAGACGCTGCAGGCCACGCTCGACTGGAGTTACGAACTGCTCTCGGAACCGGAACGGCTGACGCTGGAAAGACTGTCGGTCTTCGTCGGCTTCTTCTCGCTCGACTCGGCGCTGCACGTCGTCACCGACGACCGCATCGATGCCGACGCCGCGGCCATCGCGCTCGATGGACTGACGACCAAATCGCTGCTGTCGCCCAACCGCTCCTCGGGCACGAGCTGCTATCGCCTGCTGGAGATGACGCGCGCGTATGCCAAGAAGCGCTTCGCACTGCGCGGCGCTGACGAGTGCAATGCCACCGCCCGCCGTCACGCCGCCCGTTTCCTGCACGAACTCGAAACGCGCCAGCACGCGCCGCTGGATTTCCAGACGGAGACTGCGCACTTCACCCAGATGCTGGGCAACATCCGCGGCGCGCTGGAGTGGAGCTTCCGGCCGCACGGCGATCCCGATCTCGGCGTGCGACTGGCTGCGCTCAGCGCCCGCGTCTTCATGACGCTGTCGCTGCTGGTGGAATGCCGCACCTGGTGCGCGCGAGCCTTGCGCGATCTCGGCCGGCAGCACGCGGGCACGTCGACCGAGCTCGAACTGCAGGCCGCACTGGGACTGTCGCTCATGTTCACCGGCGGCAACAGCGAAGCCGCCGAATCGGCATTGCGCCGCGCGCTCGACATCGCCACGCGACTGGACGATCGCTGGAACCAGTTGCGACTGCTGGGACGCCTGCACATCTTCCATGAGCGCATCGGCGACTTCGCGACCGCAAAGACCTGGGCCGACACCGCCGTGAAGGTGGCCGCCGTCATCGACCAGCCCGAAGCCATCGCCATCGCGGCATCGCTCGCCGGCATCTCGCATCACCTGGCGGGCGACCAGACGCGGGCGCGCAGCGAACTGGAACTGTCGCTGCGCGAAAGCCTGCCCTCGGAACGCGCGCGCACCATCCACTACGGGTTCGATCATCGCAACCGCTCCGGCATCGCACTCGCGCGCACCTTGTGGCTGCAGGGACATGCCGATTTCGCGCGGCATGTCGCCGAACACATCGTGCAGCAGGCGGCACGCCTGGAACATCCCATCACGCACTGCATCGCATTGATCTGGACGCTGTCGGTACACCTGTGGCGCGGCGATCTCGATCACGCGCAGGCCAGTCTCGACGTCTTCGCGGATCGCGCCGAGCTGAATGCGTTTCAGCCCTACATCGCCGCGTCGACCGGCTTTCGCGGACAGCTGAGCATCGAACGCGAACAGCCCGAAGGCGCGCTCTGTCTGCTCGAGGAAAGCCTGGCGCGACTGCATGCCTCCCGATACGAACTGCTCACGAGCACGTTCGAAACCGCGCTGGTGCAGGGCCTGGCGCTGCGCGGCCGCAACGATGAAGCGCTGCTGGTGGCCAATACCGCGATCGATCGTTGCCTCGGCAATGGCGAGGGCTACCTGCTGCCCGAGATGCTGCGGCTGAAGGCCAGCGTCGTCGGCGATCCGTCCGCAGCCGAACGGCTGCTGCAGGAATCGCTCACCTGCGCCCGCACGCAGGGCGCGCGCGCCTGGGAACTGCGCGCCGCGATGGATCTCGCCCGTCTGTGGATTGCCGACGGGCGCCTCGCCGAGGCCATGTCGCTGCTCGGACCGGTTCGCGATGCGCTGACGGAAGGGCTGGCCACGCGCGACGTGCGCGCCGCCGATGCGCTCCTGCGATTGCACGCCTAGCACTTCGCGATGCGACGATCCTGGAACCGATCCGGATTCGAAACGTTGTCCCGATGCAGCAACAACGGATGACAGGAATGGCGCAGACAGTTTCCATCCGCGCACGTCGCAAGCAGTACCTCGTCAGGGGACAGCAAGTTCAGCAGGTCGATGCACGCGAGCTGCAGTCCGTGCTCGGCACGGCGAAAACGGAAGGCCCGGACGAAGCGCGCGGCAATCGCGCCGTACCGGATGCCGCGCGCTGGACGGCACGCGACGCGTGGCTTGCCGGCGGACGCTGAATCTGGCGGTCATTGTCGCCTCTTTCTTCCTGTAGGTCAGGCTTCAGCCTGACTCCTAAAGAGGCCGGCTGAAGCCGGCCCCACAGAAGAGCCAGCAGAAGATTCTGCGCCATCGCGCACGGGAGAAACCATGAAAACGCGGACACTCGGCAACCACCTCGAAGTTTCGGCCTTGGGCCTCGGCTGCATGGGACTGAGCTTCGCCTACGATCCGGTACCCGACCGGCAGCAGGGCATCGCGCTGCTGCGCGCGGCGGCAGAGCGCGGCGTGACCTTCTTCGACACGGCGGAAGTCTATGGTCCGTTCGCCAACGAGGAACTGCTCGGCGAAGCGCTGGCGCCGTTCAAGGGACAGGTGAAGATCGCCACGAAATTCGGTTTCCGGATCGATGAAAGAGGCCGGCAGGTCGGCGTCGACAGCCGGCCGGAACACATCCGCGAAGTGACCGAGGCGTCGCTCAGACGACTGAAGGTCGAGACGATCGACCTGCTCTACCAGCATCGCGTCGATCCGGAGGTGCCGATCGAAGACGTCGCCGGGACGGTGAAAGACCTGATCCGCGCCGGCAAGGTGAAGCACTTCGGTCTGTCGGAGGCCGGCGCGCAGACGATCCGCCGCGCGCATGCAGTGCAGCCGGTCACCGCACTGCAGAGCGAATACTCGTTGTGGTGGCGCGAGCCGGAGAAGGAGATCCTGCCGACGCTGGAAGAACTCGGCATCGGCTTCGTGCCCTACAGTCCGCTCGGTCGCGGTTTCCTGACCGGCAAGATCGACGAGAACACGCAGTTCGACAAAACCGACTTCCGCAACATCGTGCCGCGCTTCACGCCGGAAGCCCGCAAGGCCAATCAGTCGCTGGTGGCGCTGCTCGACAGGCTCGCGACCCGGAAGCAGGTGACGCCGGCGCAGCTCGCACTCGCCTGGCTGCTGGCGCAGAAGCCATGGATCGTGCCGATACCCGGCACGACCAGGCGGCACCGGCTCGAAGAAAATCTCGGCGCGCCCCACGTCGCGCTGACCTCCGCGGAGGGGCAGGAGATTTCCGCCGCGGTATCGAATACGCCCGTCGAGGGCGCGCGGTATCCGGAGAAGATGCAGAGGATGACGGGGCGCTGAGAGCTGACCTGCGCGCAATCCCCGGTGCCGCCGCGAATACGTGCGCACCGGAACTGCCCGCCAGGCTCAATCATTCGATTCTCGATCATTCGATGGAGGTTCAAGCCTGCGAAGGGGGACTGTCATCATGGCGCGACGCTACAGCAAGAAGGCATCGAAGAAGGTTCGCACGGTCATGCGCGAGCGCAAGCGCGGCACGCTGCGCAGCAGCTCCGGCAAGAAGGTCACGAGCCGCAAGCAGGCGATCGCCATCGCGCTGTCCGAGGCGCGGCGGTCCGGGGCGAAGGTTCCGAAGAAGAAGCGCAGCAGCAGGAAGACGTCGCGCAAGAAAAAGACGACGTCCCGGAAGAAGAAGTAGCAGCCGATCGCTACGCGGCGCGGCGTGCGCTCTCGGCCGGCGTCGCGACGTCGGGCTGACGGGCAGGCGACGCGTGCGCCTGGCCGCGTGCGCCCTGCATGGAGAAGGCCGAGATGGCCGACAGCATCTGGTTCGATTGATCTTCGAGCGCTTCCGCAGTGGCAATCAGTTCCTGCGCCATCTGCGCATCGCGCTGGGTGATCTGGTCCATCTGCACCACGGCCTTGTTGATCTGTTCGATGCCCGCGGACTGTTCGATGCTGGCGGCTTCGATCTCGCCGATCATCTGACCGACCTGCTGCACCGACTCCACGACGTTGCGCATCGACACTTCGGCTTCGCTGGCAAGATCGGTGCCGCGCGCCACCGTTCGACCGGAGACCTCGATCAGCTCGCGGATTTCGCGTGCCGACGTCGCCGACCGCTGCGCGAGGCTGCGCACTTCCTGCGCCACGATGGCGAATCCGCGACCCTGCTCACCCGCCCGCGCTGCTTCGACGGCCGCGTTGAGCGCCAGCAGGTTGGTCTGAAAGGCAATGCCATCGATGATCCCGACGATATCGCCGATGCGCTTCGAGGAATCGGCGATCTCCTTCATGGTGACGGAGACTTCGCCGACGACATCGCGACCGCGCACCGTGGCCGACGAGGCGCCGGTCGCCATGCCGGCGGCCTGGCGCGCGTTGTCCGTGTTGCGCTCCACCGTCGCGGTGAGTTCTTCGAGCGATGCGGCGGTTTCTTCGAGACTCGCCGCATGCTCGCTGGTGCGGTTGGAAAGCTCGGTGTTGGCCGCCACGACCGCGCCGACGCGCTCGCGCACCTCGCCCGCCGCCGCCAGGTTGTCCTTCAGCACGCCGTCGAGTTTGACGCGCACCTGTTCCAGCGTCTGTGCGACCGCGACGATGCATGACACGCCTTCGTCCGTAATCCGCGTGCGCGTGTCGCCGCTGACGAGGCGAAACGTCGCCTTCTGCAGCGCAATGAGCGGCCTCACGACCTTCTGCTGTACATAGATGAGATTGGCGAGACTGACCAGCGCACCGAGTGCGCCCGCACCTGCAGCCCAGTTCATGCCGGTGCTGCGCGCGAGATGCATCGTGAGGACCGAGAACAACAGCGTCAGGAATCCCAGCACCCAGCAGGAACTGATTCTCAGCGACGGGCTCAGCGCGCGCCCGAACGCGCCGACCAGGGACGTATCGACCACCTTTCCCTCGCGCAGAGTCAGCGCACCGGCGCGTCCCTGGCGGATCGCGGCATAGACACGTTCGGCCGCCTGAATCTCTTCGCGCGTCGGCTTCACGCGGACGGACATGTAGCCGCTGATGCGACCGTTCTCGATCATCGGCGTCACGTTGGCGCGCACCCAGTAGAAGCCGCCGGACTTGCGCCGGTTCTTGACGATGCCCGTCCAGCTGCGGCCGCTGCGGATCGTGGCCCACAGATCCGCGAAGGCCTCCTTCGGCATGTCCGGGTGCCGCACGATGTTCTGCGGCTGGCCGAGGCACTCTTCCAGGGAGAACTCGCTGCTGCTGAGAAAAGCCGGATTCGCGTAGGTGATGCGGCTCGCTGGATCGGTGTGCGTGATGATGACTTCGTCATCCGGCAGCACGTATTCGGTCTGCGTCGTGGGTCCGTTGTCGCGCATGGCTGCTGTTTCCGAAGTGTTTCCCTGTCCTTCCGTGATCGGCTGATATCTGCCGCGGTTGAGTGGTATCGGTTCGCATTTTCCTGTGAGGGAACGCCCGACGATGGCGCGGCCTCTCGGCCTCATCGACACGAATTTCCGTGCAGGAATGGCGTCCGGCGCCATTACGACTATTCGGCAGAACGCTGCCCACAACCCGTATTTCCGCGTCAGACGGCGAACGGCACAGTCTCGCGATCTTCGAGGGGAGCTGCCGCAATGCCCGCATCCGACTTTCGTTCCCGCCGCGCCAGCAACTTCGCGGTGGTTGCCTGGACGCTCGTGGTCATGCTGATGGGCTGCGGATCGGACAAGAGCGCCGCGGTGCCGGCCACCCCCGCGCCTGTGGCGCCGGCCGCTACCGTGTTGCCTGCCGCCGCAGTTGGCGGCGCTGCGGCAGCGGCTGCAGCGCCGGCAGCGGTCACGCAGGCGTCATGGCAGCCCGATGCGCTCGAAGAACTGCTCGCGCCGATCGCTCTGTATCCGGATGCGCTGCTGTCGCAGATCCTCGCCGCCTCGGTGAACTCGCAGGAAGTGCTCGACGGCGGCAACTGGCTGCTGCAGAACGAGAACCTGAAGGGCGATGCGCTCGACGAGGCGGCGGAGAAAGCGGGCTTCGGTCCGGCGATGCGCGCGCTGGTGCAGTTCCCGACCGTCGTCGACATGATGTGCCAGCAGATCGACTGGACGAAGCAGCTCGGCTCCGCCTTCACTTCCGACCAGGCGAGCGTGCTCGATGCCGTACAGCGGCTGCGGGCGCAGGCGAAGGACGTCGGCAATCTCAAATCGACGCCGCAGCAGACGGTCGAGACCAAAACGGAGAACAACAAGATCATCGTCGAAGTGAAGCCGGCGGATCCGCAGGTGATCTACGTGCCGCAGTACGACCCACAGGTGGTCTACACCACGGCGCCGCCTGCGACGACGACCACGACGACGCAGAGCAGCGGCGTCAGCACCGGTGCGGCCGTTGCCGGCGCGCTGCTCGCCTTCGGCGTCGGCGTCATGGTCGGCAATGCCTTCCACGACGATTACTACTATCCGCACTGGGGCTACGGTTCCATGTACTTCGGACCGCGACCGTTCTATCCGCCCGCCTACGTCTATCGCCCCGTGTACGGCCCGGCTTTCCGGCCCGCTTATCACTACGCGCCGCCGCCGGGGTATCGCTACAACTACAACCACATCAACGTGCAGAACAACATCAACGTGAACGTGAACAATAACTACTTCAACCGCTTCGACAACAACCAGAACCTGCGCGCGGGCAATGCCAACAGTCCGATCTCCGGCACGAAGCACGGCGTCGGTGCGACGCAGCGCGCCGGACAGACTGCAGGCGGCACGCGCGATTCGTGGAAGGGCCAGTCGACGTATGCCGGCAACAGGAATCCCGCGACGCAGGCACGACTGAACCAGGCAGCAGGCAGGCCCGCCACTGCACAGGATCGACCGCAGCAGCACGTGGGCGGAGCGGGCGGCACGCGCAATCCGTCGGCCGGTACGCAGCACGTCGATCGCGGTTACGGCGGGTCCACGCCCCCGCCCCCGCGCCACCACGCCCCCCCCCCCCCCCCCCCCCCCCACGCCACTCCCCCGCCCGCGCACAACAAGCAA
>OEIU01000424.1_pt1 | contig 40201 bp, 37 predicted proteins | sample 1539221 | NCBI WGS metagenome assembly OEIU01 (sample SAMN03792071, study PRJEB22550) | activated sludge metagenome | feature: wastewater treatment plant; material: activated sludge; isolation source: Wastewater treatment plant of a petroleum refinery complex | place: Argentina: Zarate | collected...
GATCGTAAAGCCCCAGTCCGCCCTCCATCACCAGGAATCCCATCTGCGAACAGGTCGACCACGCGAGTCGAACCTTGACCGTGATGCGCGTCAGCATGACAAGTCCCGCCAGCGCAGCGGTCAAGGCGCCGACCACGACGAGCAGGCCCTGGGCCGCGCGCGATGCGGAGACCAATGGCCCCAGCCGGATCAGGACATAGCCGCCCAGGTTGACCACGCCGGCATGCAGCAGGGCCGACACGGGCGTCGGCGCCTCCATGACCTGGATGAGCCAGCCATGCAGCGGCAATTGCGCGCATTTCAGGATGACTGCCGCGGCAATCAGGAACGCGGCCGCGGCGGCGAACGGTGGCAGGCGCGCGACCGTCTGCGCATGCATGTCGATCGCCGCGATGTCGAACGTGCCCCATTGGCGGAACAGCAGGACGGCGGCGGCGACGAGGAACACTTCGGCGAAACGACTGGCCAGGAATTTCTTGTGCGCAACGATGACCGCCGCCGCGCGCTCGCGGTAGAACGTCAACAGATGGTGGAGGCCGGCGCTGCTCAGGATCCAGGCCGAGATCAGGACGGCGAGGTGGCTGCTGACAATGACGGTGCTGACGGCCCCGAGCGTGACGAGAAAGGCGACGGCGAAGCGCGGTTGTCCGGGCTCGCCCTCGAGATACTGCTGCGCGTAACGCCCGATGATCCATCCGAGGAATGCCACCAGCATTGCCACGATCGACTCGGCGGCAAGGCCGAATCCCTGCGGCGCCTGTATCGCGCCCCGCATGCACGACAGGACATTCAGCAGTGCCATTGCCAGGCCGAGGCGCGTCGCGATGGCAAGTACGTGCCAACAGCGCGCCCGCGCGAAGGCCGCGACCAGCGCGGCGCAGAGGTAGATGCCTGCCGGAAGCCAGGCAAGCCATTCAGGATTTGGAGTCATCGGCCACCTGTCATGCAAATTGACACGCAGTATCGACATGGTGAGGATGCATGTAAAATAGAACAATGTGAACGATTTGTTCTATTTTTGCGAACATGCGGAATCTGAATTTCAGGCACCTGCTTTACTTCTGGCAAGTCGCGAAAGAGGGACACTTGACGCGCGCGGCGCACCGTTTGCATGTGTCGCAATCGGCGCTGTCGGCGCAGATCCGCCGTCTTGAGGGATACCTGGGCAACGCCCTCTTCGATCGCAGTGGCAAAAGCCTGGCATTGACCGACTTCGGCGCAACGGTGCTCGATTACGCCGACCAGATTTTCGGTCTGGGCCAGGAATTGATGGCCACCACCCGTGGTGGTGGCGGGCAACGCTTTCAGCAGCTTCGCGTCGGCGCGGTCGCGACCTTGTCGCGAAACTTTCTGGACAACCTGCTCTGCCCCGTCATCAGCAAGCCCGGGATTCGGCTGTCCGTGGTTTCCGGCACGCTGGAAGAACTGCTCGGTCGCCTCAGGGTGCACAACCTCGATGTCGTGTTCGCCAATCGTCCTGTCATTGCCGAAGCCGGCAAGCCATGGCGTTGCACCCGCATCGACCGGCAGTCCGTCTGCTTTCTCGGTCCCCCATTGGCGCGTGGTCGGCGATTTCGACCCGTGCAGGACCTGGCGACTTCCCGACTCGTGGTACCCGGTTCAAGCAGCGATATTCGCAGCCAATTCGACGCCTGGTGCGAACGCCATGACGTGCGGCCGGCGATAGCCGCCGAAGTCGACGACATGGCCATGCTGCGACTGCTCGTGCGCGACGCGGGCGCAGTCACCGTGCTGCCAGAAGTCGTCGTCCAGGACGAATTGCGCGAGGGTCGCTTGAAACGTTACTGCGCGATTCCAGGCGTATACGAGAATTTCTATGCGATCACGGCGGTTCGCCGCAGGCCGCTGCCACTCCTGCAGGACCTGCTTTCCCGCAAAAGAAAGCGCCGCTAGAACCCGGCGCCAGGCCAGCGTCAGCAGAAGGATCTGCATGCTTGCCGGTGTTGTCACGAACCGAGAGACAAGACCTTGGCCCTGACGAGACGAGATGTGTTCACCCCGCCGCATCGGGGTTGCTTTCCGTTAGCCGCGCGGCGCATGAAAAGGGCCGATCCAATCGACGGAATTTCGCGCGTCAGGGTGAAATCTTGCGTTTGATTGCACGCGCCAGCGCCGGTGGCAGGCTCGGCAATGCACGCAGCATCCACGGCAGGACGCGCCGCTTGGCGCCGCCAAGCGATTCGGGGACCAGCGCCTCGATCAGGTGCGGGCCGCGATGGTCCAGCCACAGCGCCGACTTGCACGGAATCGCCGACAATCCGTGGCCTTCGAAATGCGGATACGGATGCGGGAAACCGGCTGCGTAATTCCACATCTCGCCAGCGTGCGTGATGCACGCGCCGAGCCCGGCGGCCAGATGATGCAGCTTGCCATCGGCAAAGGGATGGGCGCCGTTGAGCATCGTCGCGGGCATGGGCCTGTCCTTGGGCCAGTTCGCACGCACTTGGTCATGGCTGCCGTTGATGCCGCCCATCGCCAGCACCACGACCGGCGCATCGATGCGCACCTCGGCGCCGGAATCCTCGTCGATTGCCATGGCACCGGCCATCTTGCCGGCGCGGTAATCCAGTTGCGTGACGCGATGGCGATGCAACAGCGTCAGGCGTCCGCAATCGGCCACGCGCATCGCCGCAATCATGCGTCGCGTGAGTTCGCGCGAAGTGCCCCAGACGATGTGGTAGCGCGGCAGGCTGTTGCCGTCGCCGTACAGGCCGCGCTCCACCCAGTTCACCGCGGGCATGAAGCGCACGCCTTCGCCAAGCAACCAGTCGTGCACGCGGGCGCGCGAATGCTCAACGTAATGGCGCGCCCATTGCATGGGATACGTGTCGCCAGGATCGAGTTCGCCGAAGCGGATCCAGTCGCGCAGCGCGGCCTCGGCGTGTCGGGAATCTTCATGCGTGCCTGCAGCGGCGTGCCGACCAGGGCCATGCCGCCGAACGCCCATAGCGCGAGTCCGCCGAAGCGCTCGGGCGTATCGCGGTCGACCAGCGTCACGCGCTTGCCGGCACGCAGCAATTCCAGCGCGGTCACGATCCCGGCAAGGCCGCCACCAATGACCAGAACGTCCGATTGGGTTGTCGCCATCAGGCGATTCTGACCGCGCGAACGAGCTTGTCAATTCGCCGGCAATTCGACCCCCGCGATCCACCCGTTGCCGACCCAGGCCTTGAGCAGGCCGGCGGCGCGCAGCGCGACTGCTTCCTGCGGGTGCCAGTCGCACAGCGCTTCGCACATCGCTTCGAACGGCCGTCCATTGGCGATGGCGTCCAGCGCCGTCGCTTCGTCGGGTTCCAGTGCGCGGTAATGCACCTCGAGGTCCTTGCGCGAAAAGATCCAGGTTTGCGGAAACTCCAGCCGCTGCAGCTGCGGACACGGCTGCGCATGGTCGCAGGCGTGACGCACTTGGCCGACGTTCCAGGCGAAGGTCTGGCGTTGCACGTGTTTTGGCAGGCCCAGGATCATTTCGCCCCAGCGCTCGAACGGGATTGTGGCGATGTCCGCCTCGGAGATGCCGGTTTCGTCCGCCGCGTCGAACGACAGGCCGATCGCCCAATCCAGTGCAGCGAGTTCCGCAAATGCCGGCGTGTCGGTCCATGGCGCATTGGTGCGAAGAAATTCCGCAAGACCGCGCCCGTACCAGCGCACGTTGCGATGGATCGACGGCGTCGCCATCACATAGTCGTGACAGAGTTGCTCGAAGGTTTCGTCACCGGCGGCAAAGCGCAAGGTCAGGTAATCGTTGCCCAGCGCCTCGACGAGGCGCGCGGCGTAGGCGTACACATATACGCCGACGCGCTCGTCGGCAGTCGAAATCGCATTGCCGACCACGCCATCGAGAATGGCCATGTCGATGCCGCCATCGAGAATGCGGCGCTGGAAAACATCCTGCAGCGACGCGAAGGCGTTCACGCGGCGGCCCGCAAAATGGGCTCGGCGATGGCGCGGGCATGATCGAGTTCGGCGATGAGTTCCGCCAGCGGCGGGATGTTGTCGTCGCGCTCGATCATGGTCGACACCGGCCCGAAGCGGCGCACCGCATCGGCATATAAATCCCAGACCGGGTCAGGCACGGGATGGTCGTGGGTGTCGATGATCAGGTTGTTCTGAAAGCTGTGTCCGGCCAGATGGAATTGCTGCACACGTCGTTGCGGGATTCCGGCCAAATAGTCGCGCGCATCGAATCCATGATTGTTAGCGCTGACGTGGATGTTGTTGACGTCGAGCAGGATCAGGCAATCGGCACGCTCGGCGATGGCGGCGAGGAATTCCCACTCGCTCATCGTCGAGGCCTCGAATTCGACATAGCTGGAAACGTTTTCCAGCAGGATGCGACGACCAAGGAAATCCTGCACCTGGCGCACGCGCGCGCTCACGTGCGCGATCGCCTCTTCGGTATAGGGCAAGGGCAGCAGGTCGTGCAGGTTGCAGCCATGCGCGCCGGTCCAGCACAGATGATCGGACATCCACGCCGGTTCGACCGAATCGGCGAGCTTCTTCAGCGCGGCAAGATATTGAAGGTCCAACGCGTCCTGACTGCCAATGGACAGGGACACACCGTGCAGCACAATCGGATAGCGCTCGCGCATGCGGCGCAACCAATCCAGCGGCTTGCCGCCCGGCACGAGATAATTCTCGGCAACAGCCTCAAGCCAGTCGACGCGTGGTGCGTCGAGCAAGGCATCGTAATGATCCGCTCGCAGGCCCAAGCCATAGCCCAGCGCGGCATAACGCGGATCGAAAATTTTCGTCATGGCGGAAATGGCAACGGCCGGCGAACACGCGCCGGCCGCCGCGCTTCGTGAATCGTCTTACTTGGCCTTGGCCTCTTCCTGCGCTGCCTTGCAGGCGGATGCGTCTTTCTGCATGGTGAAGCCCTGGCCCTTGCACGAGTTCTGGCCCTTGCACGAATTTGCCTTTGTCTTGCACGCACCGGAGCCCTTGCAGGACGTCGAATGCATGCATTTCACCTGCGCTTGATCGCCGGTCGTGGCATTGGCCGCGCTGGCGGTGGTCACCGCGAACAAGCCGGCGACGGCGGTGGCGAGTGCGAGACTCTTGATGGCGGAAGCTTTCATGGGAAGTCCTCTGATTGGGAATTGTCGTGGAGTGGATGTCGCGCGTTGCCGGCCCGAATGGACAGCCATGCCGCGGACGTATTCAAGACCCGCGAAGGCAACGTCATCTTTCACCCCACGCAGATATTACGCAGACACTGTTAACCCGGCGTGGAAATCCATGTTGCGGCGCGAAAGATTTTGGCTGCAAGGCGGGTCAGTTCTGCCCGACACCTCGCACCATCCTGCAACCCGCAAATTCGACAAGGGGAAATTCATGTTCACCCGACTGCTGCAATGCCAACAACGCCTGCTCGACACCTGCGCGCGCCTGCGCTGGCTCGGCCCACTGGTCCTGCGCCTGGGCTTCGGCTATTTCTGGCTGGAAACCGGCTGGGGCAAACTGCACAACCTCGACGGCGCCATCGCGCGCTTCGTCGATTGGGGTCTGCCGTATCCGATGTGGAGCGCGCCATTGTCGGCGGGCACGGAATTCATCGGTGGATTGTTGCTGATATTGGGATTGCTGACACGCTTCACCTCGCTGGTGATGGCGTTCAACATGGTCATCGCCATTGCGTTCGTGGCAATCAAGAACGTGTCCGGCCTCGACGAATTCGTCGAACTCGACGAATTCCTCTACATCCTGATCTTCTTCTGGCTGTTCCTCGCCGGACCCGGCAAGGCGAGCCTCGACCATCTCATCGCGCGCCGGCTCGGCTTGCGCGATCCGCACAATTGACCAACGCACGCTGCGCGGAGTTTTCCGCGCAGCGTGTGCGTCCGTTTTCAATCCCGCTCGAAGCGGCTGAAATACGCCTTTGCCGCTTCCGCGCTGCCGCCGGACTTGTCCGCCGGTGCGCCCGGCGGAACCATGATCGGCGCGTGCTTGGCCGATTGCAGGGCCGCGTTTGCCTTGGCCAGTTCGTTCTTCTGCAGGTCGGAGAACTGCTTGGCGACGTCGTCGAGCTCCCGCGTCAGCGTGTCGATTCGGGCCAGCTGGTAATCGGCCGGCTTGCCGTCGTAGGACATGATCGCACCGTACAGCGTGTCGGTGTGTTCGCGCAGACGTTCCTCGCCGGTGATCGCACCGCCCTGCTTGGTCGCGACGATCTTCTTGCGGATCTCGTCCGCCTTGTCGCCGAGTTGCGCGAGCTGCGAGCGCAACGCGTCCTTTTCGCCGAGCTTGGCCGAATCCGCATCCGCCTGCATGCGCACCGCGCTGAGCTGGTAGACGAGATCGGTCATGCGTCCGAACAACGCGCTCACGCGTTGCGCCGCATCGTATTGCGCCTGGCGGTCGGCCACGGTGTAGTTGGCGCGGCGATCGAGGTTGACCTGCACCTTGGTGTCGAAAGTCGCATCGCCCTTGGTCATGCGCACCGTGTAGGTGCCCGGTGGCACGCGCGCACCTTGCGTGGAATTGAACGCGACCTGCGCGGCGGGCGGCACGCGCGGTGGTTTGACCCGCATCGACCAGTACACGAGGTTGATGCCGCGGCGCACGTTCGCAGGAATCGAATCGATCACTTCGCCTTTCGCGTCAAGGACATCGATCTTGAGCTTGCCGAACAGATGCCGCGATTTCTGGTAGTAGGCGATGCGGGCGCCGTCTTTCGGGTTCGGCCCGGTGAAGCTGGCGTCGCCCTCGGACCAGCCACCGTACGCGCTGATGCGCTGCTGCGCCGCCTGCACCGGCAGGAAACCGGCTTCCTCGTTCAACACCTGCGCGTTGAGGTTACGCAACGGCGTGATGTCATCGACGATCCAGATGCCACGACCGTGCGTGGCCAGCACCAGCGAATCGTCGCGCGGCTGGATCGCCAGATCACGCACTGCGACGGCGGGGAAATCGCCGCCCTTGAACTGCGCCCAGTGGCCACCGCCGTCGATGGAAACCCACAGGCCGAATTCGGTGCCGGCGAACAGCAGTTGCGGATTGACGATGTCCTGCTTGATCACGTGCACATAACCGTGCAAGCCCTTCGTATCCTTTGGCGTGACCAGGGCCGTCCACGATTTGCCGTAGTCACGGGTCTCGTAAATGTACGGCGCCATGTCGCCATAGGTGTGGCGGTCGAACGACACGAACGCGGTGCCGGCATCGAAATTGCCGGCTTGCACCCACGACACCCATTCGCCCTTCGGCAAGTCGCGGATGTTGCCGACCACGTTCGTCCAGCTCTTGCCGTCGTCGCGTGTGACCTGCAGGTTGCCATCGTCGGTGCCGACCCAGATCAGGCCGGCCTGCTTCGGCGATTCGCTGATCGAATAGATCGTCGTGTTCGTTTCGGCCGCGGAATTGTCCACGGTTACGCCGCCGGATTCTTCCTGCTTCTGCTTGAGCGGATCGTTCGTGGTCAGGTCCGGCGAGATGCGATCCCAACTCTGGCCGTGGTCGCGCGTGCGGAACAGGAACTGCGCGCCCATGTACAACGTGCCCTTCTCGTGCGGCGAAAGCTCCAGCGGCGTGTTCCAGTTCCAGCGCAGCTTTTCGTTGTAGCCGGCGCGCGGCTGGATATCGCGCATCTGGTGCGTGTGGCGGTTGACGCGAATGATCGCGCCGCCCTGGGTTTCGGCGTAAATGTAATCCGCATCGGCTGGATCGGAGAACATGAAAAAGCCGTCGCCGCCGCACATGTTTTCCCACTGCGAATTGGCGATGCCGCCCGGATATGCCGAAGCGCCGACCCAGCAGGCGTTGTCCTGCAGGCCGCCGTAGACATGATAGGGATCGTCGCCGTCCACGCTGACGTGATAGAACTGCGACACCGGCAGGTTGTTCTGCTTCCACCACTTGTTGCCGCCGTCGAACGACTGCCATAGGCCGCCATCGTCGCCGACATAGACGTGTTGCGTATCGCGCGGATCGATCCAGACGACGTGCGAGTCGCCATGCGTGCCGCCGCCGACATTGGCGAAGCTCTTGCCGCCGTCCAGGCTCTGGATGAGGTTCAGGTCGGGCTTGAACAGGCGCTCCGGATTCTTCGGATCGACGATCAGGCTGGCGAAATAGAACGGACGCCAGACCATGAGCTGGCTCTTGTCGCGTTTGTCCCAGGTCTTGCCGCCGTCATCGGAACGGAACAATGCCGAGTCGGTGGATTCGACGAACGCGTAAACGATCTTCGAATCCGAAGGCGCCACGGTGACCGCGATGCGGCCGAAGGGTTTTTCCGGAAAGCCCTTGTTTGCCGTGGAACTGATTTCCGTCCACGACTTGCCGCCGTCGCTCGATGTGAACAGGCCGCTGCCGGACTTCGCCGTCGGCGATTCACCGCCGGAGCGGAATGTCCAGCCCTTGCGCCGGAAGTCCCACATGCCGGCGAAGAGGACGCCGGGATTGTTCGCGTCCATGCTGATCGAGGCGCAGCCGGTGGAAAGATTGCCGCCCTTGAGGATCAGGTTCCAGTGCGCACCACCGTCCGTGGTCTTGTACAGACCGCGGTCGGCCGAATCGCTCCACAGTTTGCCCGGCACGCAGGCGTAAACGGTGTTGCCATTCTTCGGGTCAACGATGATTTTTGCGATGCGCTCGGAATCGGGCAGACCCACGTTCTTCCACGTGTCGCCACCATCGGTCGATTTGTAGATGCCGTCGCCGACGGAAACCGAGTTGCGCGTCCACGCCTCGCCAGTGCCAACCCAGATCGTGTCGTGATTGGTCGGATCGACCGTTATCGCGCCGATCGACTGCACCGGCTCGCGATCAAACACCGGCTTGAACGTGGTGCCGCCGTCGGTCGACTTCCACACGCCACCGGAAGCGGCGCCGACATACAGCGTGGTCTTGCCGTCCTTTTCGTCGACGGCGTCGAGCGCGGCAATGCGGCCGCTCATCGTCGCCGAGCCGATGTTGCGCATGTTCAATCCGGAAATCGCGCCGGAATCGAAACGTGACCAGTCGGTCTTGTCCGCCGCGTTCGCGCTGGCGGCGCAAAGACATGCCGTAGCAATGGCCGCGGCGAGATGACGATGGATGTTTTTCATGGTCGGTCTCCTCGCTTATTGGCCGGACTTCGGCGTGGATGGGAAGGCGAACAGCGTGGCATCCAGCGGCGCGTTGGCCTGCGCCTTGTCCACCGTCAACACGGTCTCGCCGCCGTCGCCACGCGTCCTGGTATTGATGGAAAACGGGAAGTACACCCCGTCCACGAGTTCGTAATCGCCGTAATCGGTGATGTCCTCGGTCAGCGTGCCGCGCACCTTGCGCTGGCCGACCGTGCGGATCTCGACATAGTGATCAGGATCAAGATAAACGTACTCGATGTCGCCGTTCTTGAACGTAACCTTGAGTTTGTAAGCATTGGTGCCGTCGACGTCCTCGGTGCCGAGGTATTCGATCTGGTCGCCGCGCTCCTTGTAGCCGATCAGCGAACCGGCGATGGGCGCGTCGTCAGCCATCGACTTGGCGTCATCGGCGGACATGCGTTCCGGATCGCGCCGGCCCTGGAACGGCGAAATCTGCCAGGCCTCCTTGCCATCCCAGGACTGCACCTGGGTCAGGCCCTGCACGGTCGCCTCGGTGCGCACCGAATCCGGCGCCTGTTTGTACTGCACGAAACTCAGGTCGATCGAGCCGAAGCCGCCGATGAAGCGCATTTTGCCTTCGGCCTTCAGCGTCTTGATCGCCTCGATCTTGGCGAGTCCGCCGCGCGCGGCGGCGTTCTTGGCGATCAACTCGTCTACCGTGATGGCCTGCGCCGAAACCGCGGCGAACAAACCTGCCGCGCCCAACATCGTCACCCAAGACTTGAGCATGGAAATCTCCCCGACGCTTTATGGTGAAAGTCCGGCGAGCTTACTCCCGCGGGCGGAAGTTGTTATAGGACTAAAGTCACGGACTGGGTGAAGCTAGACCTCCAGCCTGTCCCCGTCCCTCGCCACCAGCGCATATAGCGCCGGCATCAGGAACACGCTCAAGCCCAAGCGTGTGAGCATGCCGGCGACGATGACCAGCGCAAAGGGTCTTTGCGAATCGGTGCCGACGCCGCTGGCGAGCGCGGCGGGCAGAAGGCCGAGCGCCGCGACCAGCGCGGTCATCATGATCGGGCGCAGGCGCAGGATCGCACCTTCGCGAATCGCTTCATTCATTGCCATGCCGCTGCGGCGCAGTTCGTTGACATAGGAAATGTAGACCACCGCGGTGAGCACCGACACGCCGAACAGCACGATGTAGCCGATGCCGGACGATACCGAGAACGGCGTATCGGTGAGCCACTGCGCGAGGATGCCGCCGGCCGGCGCCGAGAGCAGCACGCCGAGCACGGTGATGAACGGAAACTTGATGTTGCCGTAGAGCACGAACAGCAGCAGGAAGATCACGAACAGCGTTACCGGCAGGATCACGTTCATCTGCGCGCGCGAGGCGGTGTATTGCTTGTATTCGCCGCCCCAGTCGAGCCGGTAACCCGGCGGCATCTTCACCTGTTTCGCCACCTGCGCCATCGCGTCTTCCACCGCGCCGGCGAGATCTCGGCCCGCCACCGAAAACTGCACGCCGATGTAGCGCGAGTTGTTTTCGCGATAGATGAACGAGGCGCCGTTGGCGATGCCGATGTCGGCCAGTTCCTTGAGCGGAATCTGCGCGCCATCCGGCGTGGCCATCGGGATATTGCCGATTTCCTGCGGATTGTCGCGGTACTGGCGATCCAGGCGCACCACCAGGTCGAACTCTTTTTCGCCCTGCACGACTTGCGTGGCCACATTGCCGCCGATCGCGGTTTCGATCAGCGCGTTGACGTCGTCGACGTTGAGGCCGTAGCGCGCGAGCTTGGCGCGATCGAGCTTGATCGCAAGGCTCGGCTGGCCGAGCTCATGCACCAGGGTCACGTCGCTGATGCCGCGCACATGTTCCATGACCTGCTTGATCGCCTTGCCCTTGTCCTGCAGGGTGTGCAGGTCGGGGCCGAAGATCTTCACCGCGAGCGCGCTCTTGAGGCCCGTCTCGGCTTCGTCCACGGCATCTTCGGCCGGTTGCGTGTAATTGAACTGGATGCCGGGAAACGCTTGCAACTGCTTGTCGATGGCTGCGATCAGGTCGGCCTTGTCGCGGTATTTTCCGTTCCACTGCGCATACGGTTTCAGGCCGACAAAGAATTCGTCGTTGAAAAATCCGGTCGAGTCGGTGCCATCGTCGGGGCGCCCGAGTTCCGAGGTCACCGTGGTCACGACCGGGAACGAGCGCAGGATCGCGCGTATCTGCGGCGAGATCTTCGCTGCCTCGTCGTAGGAAATCGTATACGGCATCGTCGCGCGCACCCATAGCGCGCCTTCGTCGAGCTTGGGCATGAACTCGGCGCCGATCGATGGCACCAGCAGCAGCGACAGCGCCAGGATCGCGCCGCAAGCCAGCGTCGTGGCGCGCGCACGCGCGAGGCAGAAGTCCAGTCCGCGTGCATAGGCCGACTTGATGGCCTCAAACACGCGGTTGCGGCGCTCGCGCACGCCGTTCCGCATGAACCACGCGCATAACACCGGCAACAGCGTCAGAGTGACGATGAGCGAACCGATCAGGGCGAAGATCATGGTGTCGGCCATCGGCTTGAACAGCGTGCCGGAAGGCCCGGTGAGCACGTAAATCGGCAGGAAGCCCGCGACGATCCCGGCGACGGCGTACACCAGCGGGCGATCCACTTCCGCCGCGGCGTCCTTGATCACTTCGACCAGACCTTTTGCATCGAGCGGCTTGCCTTCGCGCAGCGCGAGCTGGCGGAATATGTTTTCCACCATGAATATCGCGCCGTCGACGAGGATGCCGAAATCGACCGCGCCGATGGACAACAGGTTCGCCGACGCGCCCTGCAAGTCGAGGCAACAGAACGCGAACAGCAGCGACAGCGGAATCGTTACCGCGACGATCAACCCTGCGCGCAAATCGTAGAGGAAGAAAATCAGCACGATGACAACCAGCAACATGCCGTGCAGCAAATTGCGCTGCACCACTTGCGTGGTTTCGTGGATCAGGTTGCTCAGGTCGTAAAACGGATGAACCTTTACATCCGGCGGCAGGATCGCGGAATTAATTTCCTGCGTCTTCGCCTCGATCCGTTGCAGCACGTTCTGGGTTTTCTCGCCGGTTCGCATCAGGATCACGCCTTCGACGGCGTCGTTGTGATCCATGCAGCCAAATTCGCCGAGGCGCGGCGCAATGCCGATCTGCACACGGCCGACATTTTTCACCAGCACCGGCGTGCCGTTGTGCACGGCCAGCACGGTGTTGCCGATGTCGTCCAGTGTTTCGATGCGGCCGAGTCCGCGCACGTAGTAGAACTGTCCGCCCTGCGAATAAAAACCGCCGCCGGCATTGGAGTTGTTCGCGGCGAGCGCCGCCTGCACCTGCGCGATCGACAACCCGGTCGCGGCGATTTTCACCGGATCGATCAGCACCTGATATTGCATGGTGCCGCCGCCGAAACCGGAATCGTCGGCGACGCCCGGTACGGATCGATACTGCGGCGCGACGATCCAGTCGGCGATGGTTTTCAACTCCATGGGCGAGCGGTCGGAACTTTGCAGCACGTAGCGATAGATCAAACCCGATGGCGACGACTGCGGCGAAATCGACGGTGTCACCCCGCTCGGCAGGGTGATATCGCCGAAGCGGTTGAGCACATGCTGGCGCGCGAAATCGTTGTTGGTGCCGTCGTCGAACGTGAGCGTGACATCGGACAAACCATACAGCGAGATCGAACGTTTCGTGGCCAGTTTCGGCAGGCCGTTCATGGCGAGCTCGACTGGCACCGAAATCAGGCGCTCGACTTCCTCAGCCGAATGTCCCGGCCATTGCGTGATGACCTCGACCATCGGTGGCGACAAGTCCGGATACGCATCCATCGGCAGGCGTTCGAGCGACCACCAGCCCGCGCCGGCCAGGATCAACGCGAGCAGCACGATCAGGAAGCGCTGCTCCAGCGCGGTCGCGACGATGCGATTGATCAGCGAAGGCGTGCGCAGTTGTGCGCCGCTGGGCAAGTTGTCGTCGCTCATTGCGTTTCGATGAAGCGCAGGAAGATGGCGCCTTGCGCGACGATCTTGTCGCCGGCGTGCAGGCCGTCGTTGACGAGGTCGTGCTCGCCGTCGCTGTATCCGAGCGTGACCGGCCGACGCGCGAAGCCGCCATCGGCTTGCTCGACATACACGAACGGCAGATTTTCATCGTCGCGCAGAATCGCCGCGGCGGGAATCAGCAAGCCACTGCGGTCCTTGTGCGAGACGATCGTCACCGGCACGTACATTTGCTTCTTCAACACGCCGTGTGGATTGTCGATAGTCACGCGCGCCGTCACCGCACGCGTGGCCGGATCGACTTCGGCGGCGACATTCGTCACCGTGCCGTTCAAGGTCGTGGCGCCAGCATCGACTTGCGCGGTATCGCCCGCGCTCACTCGATTCGCGTCATCGCCAAACAACTGCGCCATCACCCACACACGCGAGAGGTCGGCGATGGTGAAACATGGCGTGGTTCCGGCTTGAAGAAGTTGGCCGGGCGCGATCAGACGTTCAACCACGGTGCCGGCCAGCGGCGCGCGGATCACACCATCGATCTGCGGCGCGGGCCTGCCTTCTCGTACCGCATCCAGAATTTTCGGATCGATGTTGAGCGCGACCAATGCCTGCAGTGCCGCGCTCGCGTCGGCCTCGGCGCCGATCGCGTCGGACTGCGCCTGTGCGGCCTCGCGTTCCGACACGCCCTTGTGCGCGAGCAGGTCCTTGTCCACATCGGCGTTGCGGCGCGCGTTGCTCGCCGCGGCTTGCGCCTTGCGGTAGGCGTCGATGGCGGCGGCGTAATCGGGCGAATGCACCAGCGCCAGCGCCTGTCCCTTCTGCACGCGATCACCCGGCGCCACCAGCAACTTCGTCACCGGCCCGGACATCGGCGCGAGCACGCCGGTGGCGCGCTCGTTGTCGAAATCCACCGTGCCATTGGTGCGGATCGACTCGTGGAAATGCGCATCGGCAACCGTGTACAGCGTGACGTGCTGCAATTGCTGCGCGCTCAGTTTCACGTCGCTGGCTTTCGCCGGCGCCTGCGGCGCGTCGCTCGCCTTCGATGCGCAGCCGGCCATGCACGCCAGCACGAGAACCGCAGATGCACCGATGCACCAATCAATTTTCATGTTCGTTTCCGGAAGTGTCATGCCACCAGCCGCCGCCGAGCGCCAGATACAGCGCCGCCGTGTCGGCATAACGATTGGCCTGCGCCTGGATCAGCGCAATGTGTGCCTGCTGCCACGCTTGTTGCGCATTGAGCAGCGACAGCTCGCTGGCGTAGCCCGATTGCGTCTGCCGCTGCGCCAGATCGAGCGTCGTCTTGGCCGCATCCGCGGCAGCGGCAGCGGCCTGCAAGGCCTTGGCATCTTCATCCAGCGCGGTCAGCGTGTCGGCGACATTCTGGAATGCAGTCAACACTGTGCTGCGGTACTGCGCCGCGGCCTGCACCAATGCCGCCTTCGCCGCGCGCTCGGCGTGCAACAACGCGCCGCCCTGGAAAATCGGTGCGGCGAGATCCAGGCCCACGCTCCAGAACCCGGTGCCGGACTTGAACACGTCGGTGATTTCCAACGCCGTGCTGCCCGCGTTCGCGCTCAGCGTGATCTGCGGCAGGCGATTGGCGATGGCGACGCCGACCTGTGCGCTGGCCGCGTGCCAGTTCGCCTGTGCCTGACGCACGTCGGGACGCTGCTCGACCAATTGCGATGGCAGGCTCAGCGGCAAATCCCGCGGCAAGGTCAAACTTGCCAGATCGAAATCCGCAGCGGACGACTGCGCCGGAAACTCGCCGGCAAGTACCGCGATCAGATGCCGCTGCTGTTCGAGCTGCTTGCGCAGCGGCGGCAGGCCGGCTTGCGCCTGCGCGAGTTGCGATTCCTGCGCGGCGAGATCGAGCCGGCTCGCATAACCCTTGTCGAACTGATAGCGCAGGATCTCGACCGATTGTGTTTCGATGGCGACAAGTTGCTCGGTCGCCTGCACCTGCTCGCGCAATGCCGCTTCGCCGACCGCCGCATTCACGACATTGGCGGCGAGCGCGATCTGCGCCGCGAGCATCTGGAAGCGCGCGGCGTGCGCCTGCGCCTGCAGCGATTCCGCGGTGCGTCGGTTCAGGCCGAACACGTCTGCCATGTAGGACACGCTCAACTGCGGCGTGAACAGGCTGTACTCGAACGCGTTATTGCTCGGCACCGGCGCCAGCGAACCGGGCTGCTTCTGCCGGTTCGCCGAGAAATCCGCGTTCACCGCGGGAAAATACGCGCCGCGCTGAGCCAGCGCGTTTTCGCGCGCCACGGTCAACGCCGCGCGCGCGGCGGCGAGATCAGGATTGTTCTGCAACGCACGCTCGATCAGTGCATTCAGCGGCGGCGACTGAAACAGCGTCCACCAGTCGGTGGGAATATCCGCACCGCTGACGAGGTGCTGTGCGTCGCCGCCGACGACTGGCGCGCTGGCCGTTTGCGCAGGCAGTGGCGTGGACGCATACGTTTTCGCACCCGGCGCCGCGGGTTTGCTGAAATCCGGCCCGACCGCGCAGCCGGCGAGCAACAACGCCGCCGTGACAACAACCTTCGGGTACCTGCAAACCGTCATGCCGAATCCACCGCCACCGGCGGTGGCCGGTCATGCAACGATATAATGTATCAGAATTTCGTTAAAGAATTCCGAAGCGCATGCCGATGCGCCATCACGTCACGGCGAGGCCTTCGCGGATATCGAATTGCGGAAAAGAAAAAAGGCCCGCAAGACATCTGCGGACCTTGATTCATATGGCTCCCCGAGACGGGATCGAACCGCCGACCCAGTGATTAACAGTCACTTGCTCTACCGCTGAGCTATCGGGGAATAGTCGGAGCTAGCCGCGTATTTTCAGGGACAACGCGATTTTGGTCAAGGTGCCGGTAACCCGGCGCAGGCCGCCGCGGACTGGGCGGTGCTGGCCTTGCCGGTACGGATACGTCCGGCGTTGCTGATCACGATGGTATCCGCGCTGTCCGGGCCGCGGCGATCGCAGAACGTGAAGGTGAGATTGGTGCCGGCGGAGCTGCCGTCGCCGCGATAAGTGACGTGTTTGCGGCCCGCGCTGCTGGCGATGGCCAAGCCGTCGTGCGCTTGCCCGACATGGATAATCGCCTCGTTGGCGCTGCGCACGCCGTCGTGGTTGGCATCGGCGAACACGATCCAGCCATGCTGCCACCAGATCGCATTGTCGCAGGTGGCGCCATCTCGACTCGGACAGATCGAGACATCGGCCTGGCGCGATGCTGCCGTACTGCGCGCCAGATTCAGCGCTGCGACCAGCGCGTTGTGCGCACTGCGCGACTGCCCGCCATTCATCAAACCTCCCAACGCGGGCAGGCTCACCGCACACAGGATGGATCCGATCGCGATGGTGAAGATCAATTCGATCAGGGTGATTCCACGCACGCATTTCGATGACGGCTGGCGCATGACGGCTCCTCCTCGACGATGCGGTCATGCTAGGAATCACGCCGCGCGGGCAGAATCGGCAGCGGGCGCCGGAGCGTGTAGGAAAACGCCGACTTCGAAATCGCGGCCGGACTATAATCATCGGTTCGCTTACGGAACCTGCGATGTCCGACCGCTTCCAACTTGTTGCGCCTTTCCGCCCCGCCGGCGACCAGCCCGAGGCGATCGAAAAACTCGTCGCCGGTTTCGAGTCCGGACTCGCGCACCAGACCCTGCTCGGCGTGACCGGCTCGGGCAAGACCTACACCATCGCCAACGTCATCGAACGCGTGCAACGACCGACCATCGTCATGGCGCCGAACAAGACGCTGGCGGCGCAGCTCTACGGCGAGTTCAAGGAGTTCTTTCCGCACAATGCGGTGGAGTATTTCGTCAGCTACTACGACTACTACCAGCCCGAAGCCTACGTTCCGTCGAGCGACACCTACATCGAAAAGGACTCGTCGATCAACGAGCACATCGAGCAGATGCGCCTGTCGGCGACCAAGGCGCTGATCGAGCGTCGCGATGCGGTCATCGTATCCACCGTATCGGCGATTTATGGTTTGGGCGATCCGGGCGAATACCACCGCATGGTGCTGCATCTGGTGCGCGGCGATAAATTGGATCAGCGCGAACTGTTGCGCCGCCTGACCGAGCTGCAATACGAACGCGGCGACTACGAACTGCATCGCGGCAGCTATCGCGTGCGCGGCGAAACCGTGGACGTGTTCCCGGCGGAAAACGAGATGGAAGCGGTGCGCATCGAGTTGTTCGATGGCGTGATCGAAAACCTCTCGCTGTTCGATCCGCTCACTGGCGCGGCGACACGCAAGATTCCGCGCTACACGATCTATCCCGGCTCGCATTACGTGACCACGCGCCGCACCGTGCTTGAAGCAGTGGAGACAATCAAGGTCGAGCTCAAGGAACGCCTCGAACAGTTGTATTCGGCAAACAATCTGGTCGAAGCCCAGCGCCTGCAACAGCGCACCCAATTCGATCTGGAAATGCTCGCCGAGATCGGCTACTGCAATGGCATCGAGAATTACTCGCGGCACCTGACCGGCCACGCGCCGGGCGAGCCACCACCCTGCCTGTTCGACTATCTTCCCGCCGACGCGCTGCTCGTCGTGGACGAATCGCATGTGACGATTCCGCAACTCGGCGCCATGTACAAGGGCGACCGCTCGCGCAAGGAAACCCTGGTCGAATTTGGCTTCCGCCTGCCCTCCGCGCTCGACAACCGGCCACTGAAGTTCGAGGAATGGGAACGCCGCGCGCCGCGTTGCATCTTCGTTTCCGCCACGCCGGGCAAGTACGAACTCGCGCATACGCAAGGCAATATCGTCGAACTCGTGGTGAGACCAACCGGACTGGTCGATCCTCAAGTCGAAGTGCGGCCGGTGCGCACCCAGGTCGACGACCTGCTTGGCGAATGCAATGCGCGCGTGGCCATGGGCGACCGCGTGCTGGTGACGACGCTGACCAAGCGCATGTCCGAGAATCTCACCGATTATCTGGAAGAACACGGCGTGCGCGTGCGCTACCTGCACTCGGACATCGAAACCGTCGAGCGCGTTGAAATCCTGCGCGACCTGCGCCTGGGCAAGTTTGATGTGCTGGTCGGCATCAACCTGCTGCGCGAGGGCCTGGACATGCCCGAGGTGTCGCTGGTGGCGATCCTCGACGCGGACAAGGAAGGATTCCTGCGTTCGACCGGATCGCTGATCCAGACCATCGGCCGCGCCGCGCGCAACCTGCGTGGCACGGCGATCCTGTATGCGGACCGCATCACCGATTCGATGAAGCGCGCGATCGAGGAGACCGACCGCCGCCGCAACAAGCAGGTCGAGTACAACCTCGAGCACGGCATCACGCCGAAATCGGTGGTCAAGAAAATCACCGACATCATGGAAGGCGCGCGCGCCGATGCCGAGGCAGAACACGGCGGCCGCAAGCGCGGCGCGCTGCGCGTGGCCGAAGATCGCGCCGACTACACCGTGCTGTCGCCGGAAAAGCTCGCCGCCGAACTCAAGCGCATCGAGGCGCAGATGTACAAGCACGCACAGAATCTGGAGTTCGAGGACGCCGCACGCATGCGCGACCAATTGCACCAATTGCGCGAGGCGGGCTTGCGTTGAAGTTGTCTCAGCGACTCAGCCAACCACGATCGACGAGCACACTCGCCAGCGCATCGGTATAGGCCGACTTGTCGCGGTAGTCCATGTGCGAATCGTCCGGCAGATCGAAACGAGACAATGCGGGCACGTCCAACGCATCGAGGAAATGCGCATCGGGAAACGCGGTGACCAGGCGATCCCAGTACTCTTCGCGTGGAAACACGCGTTGCAGCGCCTCGCGCTGCAGTCCATTGACCGGACTGGAATAGAAAATCACGCTACCGCCGCGCGCATCGATCGCGGCGATCCATGCATGCATTGGCGCCAGATCCGTGAGCCAGCGTTGCGGATCGTGCGGCGGCAGGTGCGCGATATTGCCTTCCATTGTTTGCGCGAAATGCCGCTTGCTGGATTCGGGATCAGTCTGCCGGTAGTCGATGTCGCCGCTGCGATTGGCGTAGTAGCGGATGTAATCGTGGAACGGCTGCCCGCCGTCGAGCGCGTGGATGAGACTGGCCTTCCATCCAAAAGCCGGATTGGCGATCACCGCGGCGCGTTGCCAGTCCGTCAGCAGATGCCGGTGCAGGTTCCAGCTCGGCGTCCATTGCTTGTGGAAGTAATCGACGTAGGGTTGCTGCATGTCCCAGAAGGTGCGCAGGTAACCAACCGCATCCAGATCGCACAACACCACACCGCGGAAATCTGCGTCGGCCGCGAGATCGCGCAGGGTCGCGAGCGGATAATGCGCATCCACTGCGAGCATGACGGGCCGGTATTTCGGCAGGCGTTCGCGCAGTCGCTTCGGATCAATGCCGAATTCGGTGCGCGAGGCACCGAGCAGGGCCAGCGCCGTGCCCGGCCCGCGATTCACGCGCTCGCGCTGCTGCGACCACAGCTGGCGCGAATCGAGGATGTTTGGTCGATAGTCCGCTGCGCGCCAATGTGCTTCGACGCCAGCGCAAATCACGACCGCGAGCGCGATGGCGAATAGCCACACGCCCAGCCAGCGGCGCGCGGAAAGCGCGTCAGAACTGGAAATAGATGAAGGCATGATTGTCACCGGGAGAGAGCACGATCAGCGCCAGCATCGCGCCAAGCAGCGCGCCGAGCAATGGCGCGGGTATTCGCTCGGATACGGATTTCAAATCGCGTTCGCGCATCAGCCAATGCACCGCCGTCACGACCGCGAATGCGACAAGCGCGAGCCATTGTTCAGTGCTGGGTCCCGCCGTCGAAGCGGCCGCAAGCCGTGTGGTGGCCTGCCATGCCGTGCCGGCATCGGCTGCACGGAACCAGATCCACGCGAGCGAGACCAGCAGCAGGGTCAACAAGCCGTAGGCGAACCGCAGCATGGCAGGAGCGACAACATCCTTCGGCCACAACCGTTCGCGCGCCAAGCGTTCGACGGCCAGATACAGACCATGCAATCCGCCCCAGATCACGAACGTCCACGCCGCGCCATGCCACAAGCCGCCGATCAGCATGGTCAGCATCAGGTTGACGTAAGTGCGCCACTCGCCGCGTCGGTTGCCGCCGAGCGAGACGTACAGGTAATCGCGCAACCAGGTCGACAACGAGATATGCCAGCGCCGCCAGAAATCCGAAAAACCGATCGCGGCGTAGGGATAACGGAAATTCGTCGGCAGCACGAAACCCAAGGCTAGCGCCGCGCCGATGGCGCAGGTCGAATAACCGGCGAAATCGCAGAAGATCTGTCCGCTGAAAGCCAGTGTGCCACTCCACGCCGTGGCCGCGGTCGCGCCGTCGACCGCATTGAAAAACCCGTCTGCGACCGGCGCGAATACGGTATCGGCGAGCACGCACTTTTCGAATAGTCCGAGCACCAGCAAGGCGCAACCCCAAGCCAAGCCGTCGCGCGTAGTCTGGCGCGGGTTTTCGATCTGCTCGCGCATCTGCGTGAAGCGCGTGATCGGGCCAGCGACGAGTTGCGGAAAGAACGCGACGTACAGCGCATAGTCGCGCCAGTTGCGTGTCGGCGCGAACTTGCCGCGATAGATATCCAGGCAATACGACAACGAATGGAAGGTGTAGAACGAAATGCCGATCGGCAGGATGATGTCCATCGGCGCCGGCACATAGCGTACGCCGATGAGCGCCAGCAACGCGGCGAGATTGTCGAGCAGAAAGGCGTGGTACTTGAAGATGCCCAGCACGCCGAGATTCGCCACAAGGGTCAGGACGATCCAGCGCTTGCGCACCGCTCCCGCCGCAACATGGATTCGCTGCGCCACCCAGTAATCCAGTGTCGCCGAGCCAATCAGCAATGGCAGAAACAACGGATTCCATGCCGCGTAGAAAACCCAGCTCGCGATCAACAAGAACCACTTTCGCGCCGACCAGCCGCGCAATGCGTTGTAAACGCCCAATACGGCCGCGAAAAAGACGACAAAAGTGAAGGAATCGAACTGCATGCGTCGCCTTGTTTGATCGCGCGATTATCGGCGAGCGCCCGCAAGCCGCCAAACACTTGGCGACAAGGCGCCCGCGTTGTATCATTCGCGCCCCCTCCGTGGGCAGTTAGCTCAGCGGTAGAGCATCACCTTGACATGGTGGGGGTCACAGGTTCGATCCCTGTACTGCCCACCAATTCCGGCTAAGATATCCGTGTTGTTTTGTGCGGGCACTTGCCGATGCGTTTCTTCCCTTACCTTTTCGCCGCGTTGGCAGCGATAGCCATTGGCGCACCCGCATTCGCGGGCGTCGGCGTCACTTCATCGGGGGTCGTCACGACCGACCCGAATGCGCCGTCCACGGAGGTGCAGCAACAATCGTCGGGTTTCGTCGCAGCGAACCAGCAAATGCAGAACTCCGCAGCGACCGGCGGGATTGCCGTGCCGGGCGCGGCCAGCTCGACTGGATACAGCGCAGCCAACGCGGCGTCCACGAACGCGAATGCCGAGGGCGCGAATGCCGCGAATGGTGCGGCACATGCGGCCACCCCGCCCGTCCCGCCGCCACCACCGCCTCCGCCGCCAACCTATGAATCGAAGATGCGGCCGGTCACTCGCTCGCCGGACCCCGCGCCTGCTCCCGCGACGGCTGCGCCAACCGCTCCTGCGGTATCTGTGCAAAAACCCGTCGCCGCGAACCAGAAACCCGCCGAGCCGGCGCCGGTGGCCGCACCGAAGACCCAGCCGATGCAAACACCCGCAGCGGCTGCGTCCAAGACCCAGGAGGTTCCGGTCGTGACAGACCCAGGCGGCGGCCGCGGCGCGGCGCCGGATGGCTACACATTCTGGTTTGGATTGCTCATTGCCGGTGCGTTGCTCGCCCTGGCCGCGGTAACCTGGATGAAAATCCAGCGTGGCGAATCGCCAGACTGACTCGCTGCGATCCCGATTCAGATCAGATCGCCGTGTGATTGCGGCGCGCCGACGTGGGGATTTTCCGTCGACCTGCTAGACTTTCGCCCCACTCTTCGCCCGAGCCCGACTTGGAAGCTGCCCACCCGCCACGCACGCAGGACATCCGCCTTGCCGTGATCGGATTGGGCTATGTCGGCCTGCCGCTGGCGGTCGGCTTCGGCAAGTACCTGCCGACGCTCGGCTTCGACATCGATGCCGCGCGCATCGCCGAATTGAAGCAGCATCGCGACCACACGCTGGAGACCACGGCGAACGAGTTCAAGGCCGCAACGCGGCTCGTGTTCAGCGCGGATGCGGCGGAACTCGCGGCCTGCAACATCTTCATCGTCACCGTACCGACGCCGATCGACGACGCCAAGCGTCCCGACCTCGCGCCGCTGGAAGCGGCCAGCCGCACGGTTGGCCGCGCGATACGTCGCGGCGGCGTGGTCGTATTCGAGTCCACGGTATATCCGGGCGCGACCGAAGAAGTGTGCGTGCCGATCATCGAGCGCGAATCGGGACTCAGGTACAACACGGATTTCTTTGCCGGCTACAGTCCCGAGCGCATCAATCCCGGCGATCGCGAGCATCGCCTGGAAACGATCCTGAAGGTGACCTCCGGTTCGACGCCGGAAGTCGCCGACTTCGTCGATGCGCTGTATCGCCGCGTGGTGACGGCAGGCACGCACAAGGCGTCGAGCATCCGCGTTGCCGAAGCCGCCAAGGTCATCGAGAACACCCAGCGCGACCTCAACATCGCGCTGATCAACGAACTCGCGCTGATCTTCCATCGCCTCGGCATCGATACCCGCGAAGTGCTCGACGCCGCCGGCACCAAGTGGAATTTCCTGCCGTTTCGGCCGGGCCTGGTTGGCGGCCACTGCATCGGTGTGGATCCGTATTACCTCACGCACAAGGCGCAGCAGATCGGCTACCACCCGGAAGTGATCCTGTCGGGCCGGCGCATCAACGACGGCATGGGCGAACATGTCGCCCAGCGCGTGCTCAAGTTGATGGTGCAGCGGCGCATCCATGCCGCACAGGCCAAGGTGCTGGTACTCGGCCTCGCGTTCAAGGAAAACTGCCCCGACCTGCGCAATACGCGCGTGGTCGACGTGGTCAACGAATTTCGAAACTACCACGCCGACGTCTACGTCCATGATCCGTGGGTCGACGCGACGCAAGCGCGCAACGAATACGGGCTGGAGCTGGTGCAGGAGCTGGTGCCTGGCGCCTACGATGCGGTGATCCTCGCCGTCGCCCACCGCCAGTTCGTCGAGATGGGGGCGGACAAGATCCGCGCCCTCGGCAGACCCGGCGCCGTGCTGTTCGACGTGAAACAGGTGCTGCCGCGCGCGGCAGTCGACGACAGGCTCTGAAACGGACATGCCCATGCGCATCCTCGTCACCGGCGCCGCCGGATTCATCGGCGCAGCCCTGTCCGAACGCCTGCTCGCGCGCGGCGACGAGGTGCTCGGCTACGACAACGTCAATGCCTATTACGACCCCACGCTGAAAGAGGCGCGTCTGGCGCGGCTGGCGCCGCAGCACAATTTCCGCTGCGTCCGCGCCGCACTGGAGGACCGCGCCGCGCTGGAAGCGGCGTTCGCCGATTTCAGGCCGCAGCGCGTGGTCAACCTCGCCGCGCAAGCCGGCGTGCGCTACTCGATCCAGAATCCGCACGCCTACGTCGAAGCGAACCTGGTCGGTTTCATGAATGTGCTCGAGGCCTGCCGCCACGGCCAGGTCGAGCATCTCGTGTATGCCTCGTCCAGTTCGGTATACGGCGCCAACCGCAAGTTGCCGTTTTCGGTGCAGGACGCCGTCGACCATCCGGTCAGCCTGTACGCGGCCACCAAGAAGGCGAACGAGTTGATGGCGCACACCTACAGCCATCTGTACGCGCTGCCGACCACCGGTCTGCGCTTCTTCACCGTGTACGGCCCGTGGGGACGGCCGGACATGGCGTTGTTCGTGTTCACGCGCAAGATCCTCGCGGGCGAACCCATCGAAGTGTTCAACCACGGCAAACACACGCGCGATTTCACCTATATCGACGACATCGTTGAAGGCGTGATCCGCACCCTCGACCGCGTCGCGGCGCCGGACCCGGCGTTTGATCCGCTGCACCCCAATCCGGCGACATCTTCCGCCCCGTATCGGGTCTACAACATCGGCAACCACCAGCCGGTGCAGCTCGCCGACTACATCGAGGTCCTGGAAGATTGCCTTGGGCGCAAGGCGCAGAAGGTCATGCTGCCGCTGCAGCCGGGCGATGTGCCCGATACCGCGGCCGACGTGGCAGAACTCATGCGCGACACCGGCTACGCGCCATCAACACCGGTCGCTGTCGGCATCCGCCGCTTCGTCACCTGGTATCGCGAATTTTATAGGGTCTGAAACCCGGCGAATCCGTCGCCGGCAAACGCTGCGTCGGCATCAGCGCTTGGGCTTGAGCAAGGTCCCCGTGCACTTCTTCGCGCCACAGCGGCAGGCCCAGATGCGCTTGAGTTTGGCGGTGTGGCGTTCGGCCAGGGTAATGCCGTAATCGTAGGTAAGTTCTTCGCCCTTGCGGATGCGGCGGCGCGTCTCGATGACGACGCGATCGCGACGCGGGTTGCCGCTCGCGTGCTCGATCACCCAGGCCTGGCAGTTCGGTGCGCAGCTGTGGTTGATCCAGCGCGCGTCGTTGCCGTCGACATTCGCATCGATCAGGTATTTCTCGTTGAGCGTGAACAGGAACGTGTGGCCGCTGTCGACATCGTTGCCGTAGGCGCGATCGGCCTGGGCGTGGGTGCGCAGCGTTCCGCGATACTCGATGACTTCGGTGCGCGCCGGCAGGTCGCGGGCGGCGAAAACGCCATTGCCGTGGATCGGAGAGCGGCGGCGAACGATGCGTTTGGCCATGACGGATGGGGTCGGGAAAGGTCGCCGATTATAGCGTGACGCAGCGGCGCTTGACCCGCATGCGCAGCGCGAGCAATCTTGCGCCAGTCGATGCAAGCGAGGTGTGCCATGCCGGCAACCATACGTTTGAAACATGCCAAGGAAGCGCCCGCCAAGGCGGATGGCAAGCGCATCCTCGTCGACCGCCTGTGGCCGCGCGGCAAGTCGAAGGAGTTCCTCCAGCTCGATGCCTGGCTGCGTGATATCGCTCCAAGCACGCAACTGCGTCAATGGTTCAGCCACGATCCGGCGAAGTGGGCTGAATTTCGCAAACGCTATTTCGCGGAACTCAAGACGAATCCGGTGCTGGTGACGCTTCGTGAACTGACTGCGAAAGGAACCGTTACCTTCGTCTACGCCGCCGCCGATACCGAACACTGCAACGCGACGGCCCTGCGCGAATACCTGCAACGCTGACCCGCATTTCCCCTTCGACGGAGATCGCCCATGTCCCTTCCCCGCCGCGCCATGCTCGCCGGATTGCTGGCTCTCGCCGGCGCAACGCTCGCCCTCGCACGCGGGCATGGCCACCGCAGCAGCAATGACCAGTCCGGGAATTTCGATTACTGGCTGATGGCGCTGTCGTGGTCGCCGAGTTATTGCCTGACCCATACGGACGACGAGACCCAGTGCCGACATCGCGGCTACGGCTTCGTGCTGCACGGGTTGTGGCCGCAAAATCGCAAGGGCTTCGGGCCCGAGCATTGCGCCACCATCGCCACGCCGGAAGAAGCCACGATCCAGCATGCGCTTGCCTTCATGCCGAGCCGGCGCCTGATCGCGCACGAGTGGGAAACCCACGGCGCCTGCTCGGGCCTTGAGCCGGCCGGCTATTTCGAACTGGCCGACCGCGCCTTCGCCAGCGTGAAAATTCCGGTCCCGTTGACGACGCCGCGCAAACCGCCTTCGATGAACGCCGACGACATAGTGCGGGCGTTCGCCACCAGCAATCCGGGCCTGGGCGCAAACATGCTCAGCGTCGTGTGTCGCGATGGTGGCACCTTGATCGAAGTGCGCGTGTGCCTGAACCGCGATACGCTCGCGCCACAGGCGTGCGGCGGGCGCGTGCGCAACACCTGCCGCGCCGGCGCCTTGACGATACCGGCGGCGCGCTGATCCTTGATTGGGACAACCGGGGGAGAACGACGTGAGATACCTGCGTTTTCTGGGCAAAGTCGTTTTGGTCGTGGCGGTACTGGCCATCCTGGGCATGGCCTTCGTCTACTGGCGCAGCAACACGCTGTTGGCCCAACGCATCCAGGTCGAGGAACCGGCGCTGGCGATTCCGACCGATGCGGCCGCCATCGACCGCGGCGAACACCTGGCGACCACGCGCGGCTGCCGCGAATGCCATGGCAAGGACCTTGGCGGAAGCATTCTCGTCGAATCCTTCCCGGTCGGCCGCATCGCCGGACCGAACCTGACCCGCGGCAAGGGCGGCATCGGCGAACCTGATCCGATCAAACTCGAACGCGCGATCCGTCATGGAATCGGAACGGACGGCCATCTGCTGATCTACATGCCAGCCACCGACTTCGCCGGCCTGAGCAATGCAGACACCGCAGACCTCATGGCCTACATCGCCTCGCGCCCGCCGGTCGACCACAGCGTGCCGCCGCCGCTGGCAGGACCATTGATCCGGGTGCTGTTCCTGCTCGGCAAGGCGCCGCTCGCGTATGGCCTGCAGGTCGATCAGCACGCGCCGCATGTCGCCGCCGTGCAAGTCGCGGCGACCGCCGAATACGGCCGCTACCTCGCGCAGGGTTGCACCGGTTGCCATCGTTCCGATTTCACCGGCGGCCATGTACCCGGCACGCCGCCATCGTTCGCGGATGCGGCCAACATCACCACCGATCCGGTGCGCGGGATCGGCCGCTGGAGCAAGGCCGACTTCTACAACGTCGTACGCCACGGCAAAAAACCCGATGGGAAAGACGTCGATGCGTTCATGCCGTGGCGCGCGCTGCGCACCATGAGCGACACCGAGCTCGACGCGCTCTGGGCTTACCTGCGCACCGTGCCCGGCAAGGGCTGATCAGCAGCACGAAGCGTCGCGGTGCGAGTGCTTGTCGCTCGCCGCGACGCCTGCGGTGAGACCTTGCTGCTGCGCACGATGATGATCGGCGACGACCTGCGCCACGCACATGCTCACGCGCTTGCCGGTGGGAATGTGCAGGAACTCGTTCGGGCCATGCGCATTCGAGTGCGGACCAAGCACGCCGGTGATGAGGAACTGCGCGTCGGGGAATTTCTCGCCGAGCATGCCCATGAACGGGATGCTGCCGCCTTCGCCGTTGTAGGCCGGCGGTGGGCCGAAGAATTCACGCGAGGCCGCGTCGACCGATGCTTCCAGCCACGGCGCCAGCGCAGGCGCATTCCAGCCGGATGAAGCTTTTTCCAGCGCAAATTCGACGCTGCAGCCGTACGGCGGATCCGCCTCGAGCAGGCGCTTGACCTGCTTGCCGGCCTTGTCGCCGTCGAGCGTCGGCGGCAGGCGCAGCGACAGCTTGACCGCGGTGAACGGGCGCAGCACGTTGCCGGCCGATTCCAGCGGCGGCAGGCCGGCAACGCCGGTCACGGACAGCGCCGGACGCCATGTGCGGTTGAGCACGAGTTCGACCGGATCGGCTTCGACCGGGCGCATGCCCTCCACGAATGGAAACTTGGAATAGACATCCTTGCCCAGCACCTGCGCCGTGCGCTGCGCCTGTTCGACGCGTTGCGCTGGGATCTCGACGTACAGATCCTTCGGCACGATCTTGCCGGTGGCGGCGTCTTCCAGCCGCGACAGCAGATTGCGCAGGATGCGGAAACTCGACGCCACGATGCCGGACGCATCGCCCGAGTGCACGCCTTCTTCCAGCACCTTGACCGAGAGGTTGCCGCCGGACAATCCGCGCAACGATGTCGTCAGCCACAGCTGATCGTAATTGCCGCAGCCCGAATCCAGGCATACGACCAGCGACGGCTTGCCGATGCGCGCGGCCAGATGATCCACGTAGTACGGCAGGTCGTAGCTGCCGGACTCTTCGCAGGCCTCGATCAGCACCACGCAACGCGCGTGCGGCACGCCGGCTTCCTGCAGGGCGCGGATTGCGGCGAGCGAGCCGAAGATCGCGTAGCCGTCGTCGGCGCCGCCGCGTCCGTACAGGCGGTCGCCCTCGATGACGGGTTTCCATGGGCCCAGATGCGCGGCCCAGCCGGTCATCTCCGGTTGCTTGTCCAGGTGTCCGTAAAGCAGCACGCAGTCGTCGCCAACCGCTGCGCCGCCGAACGCGGGAATGTCGATGAAGATCAGGGGTGTGCGATTCGGCAAGCGCACCACGTCCAGATGCATGCCGGCGATCGGCTGCGACTTGGCCCACGTCGACAGCTGCGCCACCGCCTTGTCCATGTAGCCATGCTCGGACCATTGCGCGTCGAACATCGGCGACTTGTTCGGAATGCGGATGTACTCCACGAGTTGCGGCACGATCTCGTCGTCCCACAACGCGGAAACGGAATTGCGGATTTTTGCGGAGTCCATGCGAAACCTCGAACTGGCGAACGCGCAAGTTTACCTGCCGCGGCGACCTGACGCATCTTGGTAAGATGCGCACCTGGTTACATGCCCGCAAACAGCCGCCATGATCCTTCCCCGCTATCACATCGCCGCTTCGCGCATACCCGGCGCGGGCAAGGGCCTGTTCCTCGACGAGGCCGTCGCCGCCGGCAGTTTGGTCACCGCGCCGGACGACATCCGAAAAGTATACAAATGGACTGACATCGAGGCGCTGCCGGACGCCGCGCAACTGCTGCCCGCCACCGTGCGTTGGTTCGAGGATCGCTATACGGTCTCGCCGGAATGGCCGGACGAGTGCTATATCAACCACTCTTTTGAACCGTGCGGTCTATGGCACCTGGGTTTCGTGTTCGCGCTGACCGATCTTTCCGCAGGCGCGGAAATCACCGTGGACTACCGGCACCTGCTCGCGCCCGGACAGCGCGAGGACTTCGACGATGCCATGACCGGCCGCGCGATCATTGGTTACGACTGGCGCGACAGCCTGCGCGCAACGACCGCGCAACTGCACGCGCTGATGAGCGCCGCCTGATGCGCACGCGCGTGCTGCGCCACGCCGATTACCGGCGCATGCGCTGGAAGAACGGCGGCGGCTGGACGACCGAATTGGCCGCATTCCCGGCGGATGCGCAAACGTTCGACTGGCGCGTGAGCATCGCCGAGATCGAAAGCGACGGCGCTTTTTCGCCGTTTCCCGGCTGCGACCGCCACATCGCCCTGCTCGAGGGCATCGGCATGGAGCTGCGCTTTGCCGGCGGCGAATCGGTTCGGCTCGACCGGCGGCTGCGCTTCGTGCCGTTTGCCGGAGAAACGGAAACGTTCGGCAAGCTGATTTCTGGCCCGGTGCGCGATTTCAACGTGATCACGCGCCGTGACGCCTGCCACGCCGAAGTCCTGCATCGCCCGCTGGTCGGGCCGATGGTATTCCTGCCCGATGCCGCGACCTGGTTCGTTTTCCTCGCCTCAGGATCGGCCTCGGTCAAATCCGGCAGCGCCGCGCAATCCATCGAAGCCGGCGAATCCGTACTCCTGCAACCGGATCCTGCCGGCGATCGTGTCGTGGTCGACGGCGGCGGCGAAGTAATCATCGCCAGGTTCGTTGCGCCCGCGGATCACGGCGGCGAACGATAGCGCCCGCTACGCGCCATGTGCACGAGGATCGCGACCAGCGACGCGAGGCCGACGCTCCAGTGCGCGATCGAAATCCAGTCGCGCAGACCGTCGCCCGGCGCGTAATACAGCAGATATCCGCTGGCGATCAATACACCGCCGACCCACAACAATGCATCGCCGCTGCGCCGGTGCGTGCCACTGCGCTGCCACGGCGTTACGTGACCGCGCCAGAGCCAGCCGCCGGCCCACAGCGCCGCGAATGCGGCGGCGCCATGCACGACCATCAGCCAATGCTCGGCGGGATTGGGCAAATCGCCGAACGGCCCGCGTTGCGGAAAATAGAAGTGCAGCACCAGCCAGACTGCTCCGCTCAGCCACAACAGGCCAAGCGCGCCGTAGATCGCAGCCTTCTGCCGTCGCGTGAGATACCGGCGCGAATTCGGATCGTGGCGGATCGCGGGTTTCATGCGGCCAGGCTGAGCGGCCTCCAACCGCAGCGCGCGTCGTGCATCCACGCCTGCGCGCCAAATGCAGCGAGTAAACCGGATGGCGCCGAATTCGCCAGCACGACCTTGGTCAGTGCGTCGGCGACAAGACAGCGTTCGGCGGCCACGCTCACGGTGACGCCGGCGGCGACCGCTTCGCGCGTCCTGCCGTACAGATGTTGTGCACCACTGCTGGCACTCGTCGCCAAAGCGCCATCGACGAGTTCGATTGCCGGGAACAAGACGCCACCCGCTGTGCACACGTCGACACGCTCCGGATTCGGCCCACACAGGCGCAGATCGCCGCCGGCATTCACGCATGCCCGGGTTGCGCCGTGCGCGCGCAGCACTTCGATGGCGCGATCCACCGCGTAACCCTTCGCGATTCCGCCGAGATCGATCCACAGCGGGCGGCGCAAGCGCACACGCTCGCCGTCGAGCAATTCGATGTCGCGCCAGTGTGCCCGCGCGTCCGGGACGAAGTTGGATTCCGGAACCGGCAAGACACCGAGTGCAACCTGCATCGTCGCCACGCACGGATCGAACGCGCCGTCGGAAGCCTGCGCGATACGCCGACTCCAATCCAGCACCTCGTGCGTGCGCGCATTGACGCGCACGCAGGAACCCGCGGGGGCACGGCGCAACCGCGCAAGGTCGCTGCTGGCTTCGTGGAAACTCATCAGGCGGTGCACCGTGGCAACTTCGGCGAACGCCGCATCGATCGCGCGCACGGCACATGCTTCGTCCATCGCGTCGACGCGGATGTCGACCAGCGTGCCCAACCACGGCCGCGCGCGCCGGACGCTATTCATGGCTTTGCCGCCAGCACATGCGAATACAACTGCAACAGGCGATGCACGCCTTGCGTCAGGTGCCGACACGACAAGGTCGCGCCGGAGATATTGCGGATGTCGAGATCCAGCGCGACGGGATCGGCGGCTGTCTTGTCCTTGAATTGATTGCGCCAAGCGGCGAGGCGCACTTCGCCGCCGTGCGATTCGCGGTAGTCGAGGATTTCCACGGTCGTCACCTTGCCGGTCGCATCCAGCGCCAGCGCATAGGTGATCAGTTCGCTCTTGCCGATCACGGCGTCCTCGAAAAACCAGCCTATGGTTTCGCCATCTTTCAGCGCGCGCCAGATCAGCGGCTTCCAGCCGGGCTGCACGCCGAATGCGGCCGTGTCGATCGCAACCGCAACCGGCACGAATTGCGTCGCGTTCGCGAACGCGGCGCGCTGGGCCTGTTCCACGCTCATGTATTGCGCCGCGTGTGCGACCTGTACGACCACCGTCGCGCCAATGCTCGCCTGTAGCAGCCAGCGTACCTGCATGATCAGAACTGGAAGCCGATGCCGAGATCGAAACGATTGCCGTAGTTCAGCAACTCATCATCGTAGCGGAAATCCTGGTAGTCGAACTTGAACACCACGTTCGGATTCAAATAGTAATTGATACCAGCGGTCAACACGCGTTGTGTCGGCAGCGCCGGCGTGCCCAATCCCTGCGGCTGCGATGCATACGATGCGCCGGTGTTGAACGCCTCGTAGCGCAGGAAAGGCACGAGGCTCGATTGGTTCCACGCCAGCGCCTTCCACGCCGCTTGCGCGTAACCGCCCCAGAACGCCTTCGGTACTGGCGTGGGCTGGCCGAGGAAACCCAGGTTCAGGTCCTGCGTGTCGCTGATCGTGCCGCGCGTGTACAAGGCGGTGAGATCCCACGGGCCTGACTGCCAGCGCACATGCGCCTCGCCCAGCAGCAAACGCGAGTTGTCGGCCGGGAAATTCGCATCGCCCTCGAACTGCTTGCTGGTGTCCTGACCGATCTTGCCGGCGAACATCGCGCCGCCGACATTCAGGCCGGGCACGCCGAGCCAATTCAAGCGCGCCCACAGCGACAAATCGTGCGCCTTGGCCAACTGCATTTCCTGATGGATGGCACCGAGCGGCGATTCGCGGCCGTCCGGCGAGGTCGGATCCCACTTGCCGAGGTTCGGACTCGTAACCAAACCAATGTCCCACTGGAAGCCCGAGTCGGTATTGCCGTAGCCAGCCACACCGCCCTCGCGCCAGGTGCTGGGAATGATCGCCTGTTCGACAAAATTGCGTTCGACGCCGTAGAACTGGGTCGGCTCGTGGTGCTCGTTGAGCAAGCCGATCGGCACCAACATCAGGCCCGCGCGCACGCCGTAATTCGGCGCCAGCGCATGTTCGATAAACAACTGCTCGACTTCGGATTCTCCCGCATCCGACGCCGAGGCGATGGCGTGCTCCCATTCCAACTCGCCGTATACGCGCGTGGTGTCGTTGAAACCGTGATCGAATCCGATCACCGCGCGGGTGAGGTCGGCGCGCGCATCGGCAGCGCGCGCGGTGGGATGGTTGTAGTCGATCTGGCCGTAGCCCCATAGCGACGTGGTGTTGGCGGTTGCGGCATCGCTCATCGATCTGCCGGGATTTGGCGCGGCTGCATCGGTAACGGCGATGGGCTGCTGCGACACCGGTTTTGCCTGGGCGACCGGCGCCGGAGCAGACTGCGCCGCGTGTATCTGTTGCACTTCGGCCTTGAGCGCAGCCACCTCGGCACGCAGGGCGTCCACTTCGGCCTTGAGCGCGGCCTCGTCGGCGCGAGCTGGCAGCGCCAACGCAGCGCAGCAGGTGGCGATCGCCAGCGCGAGCATGCGATGTTGCATTGTTGCATTCTCCATTTTTATAATTTATCCACCGACTTCACGCCGCGCGCGGAACGTGCCGGATCGGCGCTGTCCGTGATCGGGTCGTAACCGTCGGTCAGGGTTTTCAGAAACGCGACCACGTCGTCGATTTCCGCATCGGACAGCGCCGGCGCCTGGCCCGGTTTGCGGTCGTACGGCGCCTCGCTGGTATTGACGTTCCGCGCGAGCAGCGACGGGATGTCGTCGAACTTGCGCACGCGGCCCTTCGCATCGAGCGGATACCACTTTTCCGGATCGGTATCGCGTTGCACATAGAACTCGATCGCGGTCTTGAGATCGTGGAAATAGCCGTTGTGGAAGAACACATGGCGCGTGGCCACGTTGCGCAGCGTCGGCACCTTGAACTGTCCGCACAGGTCGGTGCGCGCGGCGAGATCCATGCGGAACGGGCCGCACAAGCCCATGTCGAAATAATCCGCATCCGCGTTCGCGGGAATTTGCGGATTGCGCGGCACGCCGAGGTTGTCGTAGGTGTAATCGGTGAACACCGGCGGCTGGCCGCCGACCGACGTGCTCGGATGGCAGGCCGCGCAATTGCCTTTGTCCTTGCGGTTGAACAGCGCCAAACCCCGCAGTTCCTGCGGCGACAGCATGATCTTGCGTTGCAGGAACAGGTCAAACTTGGAATCGAAGGGATGGAATTCCGCGTCGGTGCGCTGGTATTCGGACAGCGCATATTCGGCGGCAAGCAAGGCGAGGTCCGGATTCGCAAACACGTCGGCGCCGAACAGCGCGCGGAAATCGTCCGCGTAAGCGGCAGCACCCAGGCGCGCGGCAAACCCGGCCGCATCGATGTTGTCCATTTCATGCGCAGCCAGGATCGGCGTATGCGCCTGCGCGATGAGATCGTTGGCCCCGCCATCGCGTGTGAAGCCGCCGGTCGGCGTGCCGTCGTTGGCGAAGAAGAACGGCATGTTCGGATTCATGTAGCGCAGCGACGGCACTGCGCGGAATCCCGGTGTGGCCATATCCGCGCCGCCGAGCTGCACCGACAAGTCGTTGTCCTGCGCATGCGCGCGGGCCGGATCGTGGCAGGTCGAACAGGCCATCCTGCCGGAGGACGACAAGGACGTGTCGCGGAAGATTGCCTCGCCCAGGCTCGCAGGCGTCGGCGCAGCCAACGCCGTCGCGGATGCGGCGGCGAGGACAAATGCTGCGAGGCGTGTCGCGGTCGTCTTGGTCACGGGGCGAGGAAATCGTCGAGATGCGAACGATTCTCACTTACATCGAGACACGTGTCAACCTCTGCAACACGGCCAAGCACCCGGATTGGTCAATCCCAGCGGTCGTCGCGCGTGTAGATCACGCCATTTTCGACCTGCACCGGGAACTTGGCGGTCGGCTCGTAAGCCGGCGGGCACAGCACCGCACCGGTACGCACGTCGAAGCGCGAGCCATGGCGCGGGCATTCGACCTCGAACCCGTGGATCTCGCCACCGGTCAATTCGCCGCCATCGTGCGTGCACACATCTTCGATTGCATACAGCTCGCCGTCGATGTTGAACACCGCGATCGGCACGTCGCCGTCGTAGACGACCTTGTACTCGCCCGGCAGCAAATCCGATGTCGCGCACACGCGTACCCAGCGGATCACAGCGGTTTCTCCAGAATTTCAAAGCGAAGATCGTCGCGCTTGGGAACACCGAATCGTTCATCGCCATAGGGAAACGGCTTGAATACTCCCGTGCGCCGGTAGCCGCGGCGCTCATACCACGCGATCAGCTCGTCACGCACGGAAATCACCGTCATTTCCATGCGCGTGCAATTCCATTCCAGACGCGCGATGCGTTCGGCCTCATCCAGAGTGCGCTTGCCGACACCGCCGCCCTGCATGGTCGGGCGCACCGAAAACATGCCGAAGTAGCACGCGTCGCCCTGCTTTTCGATATGGCAGCACACAAGCAGGTTTCCGGCAGACTCACCGAGCAGGACACGGCTATCGCGCTTGGCGATGATCTCCGCGACACCTGCCGCATCCACGCGCTGACCGTCGAGCAAATCCGCTTCGGTGGTCCAGCCCTGGCGGCTGGCGTCGCCACGGTAGGCCGATTCGACCAACGCTACGATAGCCGGAATATCCGCCACGCTGGCGGTTCGGAATGCGAGCAATGCTTCGGCCACGTCTGACTCGGACAATCCCATCGGCGCCTATCCGAGCAACTTGCGTACGCGCGCGATCGCGGCGACAAAGGCATCGACCTCGGCACGCGTGTTGTAGAACGCGAGCGAGGCGCGCGCAGTCGCCGGTACGCCATAAAACTTCATCAACGGATGCGCGCAATGATGGCCAGACCTGACCGCGACGCCTTCCTGATCGAGCAGTGTTGCAAGATCGTGCGCGTGCGCGCCTTCGATCAGGAACGACAGCACCGCTGCCTTGTGCTTCGCCTCGCCGAACAGGCGCAGGCCCGGAATGGATTTCAGCGCGACGGTCGCGTACTCGAGCAATTCATGCTCGTAGGCAGCGATGCGCTCGAGGCCGATGGACTCAACGTAATCCAGCGCTGCGCCGAGACCGGCGAAACCCGCGATGTTCGGCGTGCCGGCTTCGAACCGGTGCGGGGGATCGGCAAAAGTCGTGCCGTCGAAACTCACCGTGCGGATCATCTCGCCGCCGCCGAAGAACGGCGGCATCGCGGCGAGGCATTCGCGGCGCGCCCAGAGCACGCCGGTGCCGGTCGGGCCGAACAGCTTGTGTCCGGTCAGCGCGTAGAAATCGCAGCCCAGCGCCTGCACGTCGATCGCCATGTGCGGCGCGGCCTGCGAGCCATCGACGAGCAACGGGATTCCGCGAGCGCGGCAAGCCTTTGCCAGTTCGCGTACCGGATTGATCGTGCCAAGCACGTTCGAGACATGCACGACACCGGCAAGCTTCGTGCGCGGCGTCAGCATCTCGATGAAGCGTTCGACGATCAGCTCACCCTGCGGCGTGATCGGCGCGGCCTTGAGCGTCGCGCCGGTGCGCTCGCACACCAGTTGCCACGGCACGATGTTGGCGTGGTGCTCCATGGTGGTGACGAGGATTTCGTCGCCGGGCTTGAGGCGCGGCAAGGCGAAACTGTAGGCGACCAGGTTCGTCGCCATCGTGGTGCCGCTGGTCAGCACGATCTCGTCGCGCGAGGGCGCGTTGATGAAACGCGCCAGCTTGTCGCGCGCGCCTTCGTAGGCGCTGGTCGCTTCTGCGCCGAGCGAGTGCACGGCGCGCGACACGTTGGCGTTGTGCTCGCGATAGAACGTGTCGACTGCCTCGATCACCGCCTGCGGCTTCTGCGCAGTGTTCGCGTTGTCGAAATAGATCAGAGGCTTGCCATTGATGCGCCGCGCGAGCAGCGGGAAATCCGCGCGGTAGCGCAGCGGATCGAACGGTAGTGCATCCGGCGCGGCGTTCATTCGCCAGCGTCCACCTGTTGCGGGAGATGCGCATCGAGCAAGGCCTCGAAAGGTCCGCGCAGATCGGTGGTCTCGATGCGTGAAAACGCGGTGCGGCAGAATCCGGCGATCAGCAAGTTGCGCGCCGCTGCCAGCGGCACTCCGCGCGAGCGCAGGTAGAACAAGGCGCGCTCGTCGAGCTGGCCTACCGTGGCGCCGTGGCTGGCCTTGACCTCGTCGGCGTAAATTTCCAGCACCGGCTGCGCGTCGATTTCGGCATGCGGCGAGAGCAGCAGGTTCTTGGTTTCCAGGCGCGCGTCGGCGCCGTCCGCACCCGGCGCAACCGTGATCGCCCCGTGCAGGATTCCGCGCGCGCGGCCATCGGCTACGCCGCGCCAGAGCACGTCGCTGATAGTGTCGCGCGCTGCGTGGCGCACATCCAGGTGCACGTCCACGTGCTCGCGGCCGCGCAATGCGAACACACCGCGCGCAGCGAGCTGCGCTTTGGCCCCCGTGAGTTGCGCATCGATATCGAAACGCTGGAAGCGTCCGCCGCACAGCGCGTGCGTGGCGCCAAACGCAGAGCCGGCGCCAATCGTTACCCCCACCCGCCGGACCAGCGAGGCGGAACCCGGCAGATCGCCAAGCGTCGCCGTTTGCAGGCTCGCGCCGTCGGCAATCGTGAAGTCCGATGCAAGCGCGCCGAGCATGTCCGCGCCTTGCGTGCCGACATGCTGTTCAACGAGGAAGGCCTTTCCGGATTCGACACGGATGTGCACTGCCGCATTCCAGCGCGACGGCGTTGCCGTGGCGACGTTCACGAACACCAGATGCATCGCGCCCTTGCCGGCAAAACGCATCGCATGCCCGCCGACAGCGTCGGTTTCGACGATCGCGCCGGAGGTGCCCGCATCCGACAACGTGGCATCGAGAACGCCATTGACGAAGACGAGGCGGTGGCCGCGCGTTTGCGGCCAGTCGAAGCGCTCGATCAATGCGGGTGGAACGGCGACATTGCCTTCCGCGTTCTGGAATGGTTGCTGCTCCAGCGCGCGCAACGCCTGCCGGCTGTAGCGCCAGCTTTCCGCGCGCGCCTGCGCGTCGCCGCTGCCGAATTCGTCGAGCAGACCGTCCACGTCAGGCGGCTCCGGCACGCTGCTCGACGGGTGCCTGGCGCTGTGCGATCCAGGCGTAGCCGTGTTCTTCGAGCTTGAGCGCTAGCGAGGCGTCGCCGGATTCGACGATGCGCCCGTCCGCCAGCACGTGCACGAAATCCGGCACGATGTAGTCGAGCAGCCGCTGGTAGTGCGTGATCACGACGAAGGCACGATCCGGCGCGCGCATGGCATTGACGCCGTCGGCGACCATCTTCAGCGCGTCGATGTCCAGGCCCGAATCGGTTTCGTCGAGGATCGCGAGCCGGGGCTCCAGCAAGGCCATCTGGAAGATCTCGTTGCGCTTTTTTTCGCCGCCCGAAAAACCGGCGTTGACCGCGCGATTGAGCAAATCTTCTTTCAGGTGCAGCACGGCGAGTTTTTCGCGCACCAGTTTCAGGAACTGCATCGAGTCGAGCTCGGACTCGCCGCGCGCCTTGCGCTGCGCGTTGAGCGCGGCCTTGAGGAAATACGTGTTGTTGACGCCAGGGATCTCGACCGGATACTGGAACGCGAGGAACATGCCGGCTGCGGCGCGCGCCTCGGGCTCGAGGTCGAGCAGGTTCTTGCCGTCGTACTCGATGCGGCCCTGGGTCGTCTCGTAACCGTCGCGTCCGGCCAGCACATAGCCGAGCGTGGACTTGCCGGCGCCGTTCGGGCCCATGATGGCATGCACTTCGCCCGGTTTCACTTCGAGCGAGAGACCTTTCAGGATTTCCTTGCCCGCAACGCGGACGTGGAGGTTTTCGATTTTCAGCATGGTCATGGCGTCACTTCATCGCAAACGATACGACCGCCGTCGCGAGCAGCGCCAACATGGCGGTCATCGACACGGCAAGCGCGAGGATCCACATCACGTTGCGCCGGCGGTTCGCCAGCAGCAAGCCGCCAGCGGCGCCGATGCACGATGCAATCATCCCGACGGCGATGACGACGGCGAGCATCGTGGTGCGCCCGGACTGCGCATTCATGAACGGCGCAGCGACCATGCACGCAAGCGCCGCGATCGCCGTGGCTACGGTGGCAAAAACCGGTTTCGAACGGAGCGCGGCAAAGTTCATCCGACGGCTCCTTCGAGCGAGACTTCCAGCAACTTTTTCGCTTCGACGGCGAATTCCATCGGCAATTCGCGGAACACCTGTTTGCAGAAGCCATCCACGATCATCGATACCGCGTCTTCCTCGCCGATACCGCGACTGCGGCAATAGAAAAGCTGGTCATCGGAAATCTTGGACGTCGTCGCCTCGTGCTCGACGATGGCGCCGGGATTCTTGACCTCGATGTACGGGAACGTGTGCGCACCGCACTGCTTGCCGATCAGCAAGCTGTCGCACTGCGTGTGGTTGCGCGCACCGGACGCGCCCTTCTCGATCTTGACCAGGCCGCGATAGGTGTTCTGGCCGCGGCCGGCGGAAATGCCTTTCGAGACGATCTTGCTCTTCGTGTTCTTGCCGATGTGGATCATCTTGGTGCCGGTGTCGGCCTGCTGGCGATGGTGCGTCAGCGCGACGGAATGGAACTCGCCGGCCGAATCGTCGCCGCGCAGCACGCAGCTGGGGTATTTCCAGGTGATCGCGGAACCGGTTTCCACCTGCGTCCAGACGATGCGCGAGCGCGCGCCGCGGCAGTCGCCGCGCTTGGTGACGAAGTTGTAGATGCCGCCGACGCCATTCTCGTCGCCGGGATACCAGTTCTGCACCGTCGAATACTTGATCTTCGCGTCGTCCAGGGCGACGAGTTCGACGACCGCCGCGTGCAACTGGTTCTCGTCGCGCATCGGCGCGGTGCAGCCTTCCAGGTAGGAAACGCTTGCGCCTTCCTCGGCGACGATCAGGGTGCGCTCGAACTGGCCGGTGTGGCCGGCATTGATGCGGAAATACGTGCTCAGCTCCATCGGGCAGCGCACGCCTTTCGGAATGAACACGAAGCTGCCGTCGGAAAACACCGCCGAGTTCAGCGCCGCGAAATAATTGTCGCCCTGCGGCACCACCGAACCGAGGTATTTCTGCACCAGCTCGGGATGTTCCTTGATCGCCGTGGACATGGAGCAGAAGAGGATGCCGACGTCGGCCAGTTGCTGGTGCACCGTGGTGTGGACCGACACCGAATCGAATACCACATCGACCGCGACGCCGGCGAGCTTGGCGCGCTCGTGCAGCGGCACGCCGAGCTTGTCGTAGGTTTCCAGCAGTTTCGGATCGACCTCGGCCAATGACTTTGGCTGGTTCTTCGGCCGCGAGAAATAACTGATCGCCTGAAAATCGATGGGCGCGATCTTCAGCTTCGCCCACTGCGGCGGCGTCATCGTCAGCCAGTGCCGGTAGGCCTTGAGGCGCCATTGCGTCATCCACTCGGGCTCTTCCTTGCGTCGCGAAATCGCGCGCACGACGCCCTCATCGAGCCCGGGCGGCAGGCTTTCGCTTTCGATGTCGGTGACGAAACCCGCCTCGTAGCGGCGGTTCAGGGCGGTTTCGATCTGCTTGCGTTCGACGGCCATGTTCGATCCTTCAGACACTCGCCACGCGCAGCGGGATCGTCGCCAGGCGCCGGCGCGGCGGGGTCTTGAGCATGTCGGCCAGGCTCACGCCGGCAAGCGCGCCGGCGATCGCGTCGTTGATGCGCTGCCAGTTCACGCGCACGCCGCAATGCGTTTCGTGGTCGCACAACCCGGCCTGCGCGCTGCACTCGGTCATGCCGATCGGACCTTCCATCGCGGTGACGATGTCGGCGATGCTGATCCGCTCGGGCGCGCGCGCGAGGCGATAACCGCCGTTGACGCCACGACACGATTCGACCAGGCCCGCCTGCGC
>OEIU01000425.1_pt1 | contig 40185 bp, 36 predicted proteins | sample 1539221 | NCBI WGS metagenome assembly OEIU01 (sample SAMN03792071, study PRJEB22550) | activated sludge metagenome | feature: wastewater treatment plant; material: activated sludge; isolation source: Wastewater treatment plant of a petroleum refinery complex | place: Argentina: Zarate | collected...
GCGGCTTACGCCACGCTCGCCAGCCTCTCAACAATCCGCTGATGAATAAGACGGGTTAGCGATACCGGTTCGTCGGCAAAGGCAGCCGAATTGCTCGCCGCACGGAAAGTGGACCTCGCCGTTGTCCGCGCCGACACAGCCGGACTGGCCGATGCAAGGAGCGTGCTGCTCCTGACTCACGGCGTGGTCTTGATGATGGCCCCATCGGGTGCAAGCGCCGACAGTGCCGGCGACCTCCGCAATATCACGATCGGTGTCGTCGGCGGGTCGACCAACCAGCCGGTGGTCGAGGCGCTGAAGCAGGTATATCAATTCGACCGCGCCAAGGTCACGTTTCAGGATGTTGCGATCAACGATACCGCGGCGGCGCTCGCGTCTGGAAAGATCCAGGCCTTGCTGGCCGTCATTCCCGTGACAGAAAAATACCTCGCCAGGGTAAGGCAATTCTTTCAGCAGGCACGCTCCAAAGGGTCGGGGCCAAAGCTGATCGAGATCGAATCGGCCGGCGCTGTCGCCAATGTCGCGCAGTACTACGAGAGCTATGACATCCCGAAGGGCACCTTGCGGGGCGCACCGCCGGTCCCATCCGATGACCTGACGTCGCTGCGTGTTTCATACTTTCTCGTCGCCAACAAGTCAGTCAACGCCGACGCCATCACCGACCTGACGCAGTCGTTGGTCGACGCCAAACGGGACCTGTTGTCACAATTTCCGATATTGGCCCAGGCTGCGGCGCCGAGCACGGATGCGGACGCGTTGATCCCTATCCATCCGGGCGCCGCGACCTACTACAACGGCAATCAGCAGAGTTTTCTCGATAAGTACGATGACAAGCTCTATTACGCTTCGCTGCTGCTGGGCTCGCTGGCCTCCGTCCTCGTGGCGGCCTGGCGTTTCGCGCGATCCGACACCGGGCCCAAGAGCAAGCTGGAGCCGCTCTACGAACTCGGCAACGAAATCAGGAATGCGAAGAGCGAAGCCGAACTCGAGGATATCGAGAAGCGGATTGACGATATCCTGAAGGGCGAGCTTACCAGGAACGCCGGTGAGGGTGCCGACAGCGCCGAGATGGCTGCGCTGGGCCTCGCGGCCCACAGGCTGCAATATCTGATGAGCCACCGCCGGATGCTGGTCCGTTCGACGGCGGCTTCCACACAGTAGAATCGGCGTGCCGCGGTACTTCACTATCCGATGCTCTGCCGGCGTCAAGGTGCTGCAGGGTCTCGGAAGGGCTTTCGCCAAATGCGCTGCGATATTCGACCGAAAATCCCCCGATTATTCAACGCAGAAAGTTTCAGCCGCTTTTGTGCGCTCGATGAAAGCGCACTGCCGCTCCAATCGGCAGTCCGCTCCACGCGTCCCTGGAGGAAAAAATGAGTCTTCGATCTGCATACGCTACAGCAGGCATCGTCTCGGTCATTCTTCTCGCCCAATTGTACTCGGGCGCCCGCGGCTACGCTCAGCAATCGACAGGCCAATTGTTGATATCGTCGGGATTTAATCCCATCGCCGCAACCACGCCGGAGATGCTGAATCGGCTGATGTCGTTTCCACCCAATCAATTCCAACTGCGGCAAAAGGGCGGGCGTCCCTACTATGTCTACGCGGATCCGTCCGGATGTACCTGTGCGTATGTCGGGAGCGTGGCCGCGATGAACAAATATCGCGCCAGTTTTGGCGCATTGCCGCCAGATACGCTCTCAGCAGGTGGCTTTACGGATCCCGAGCAGAACCTGATCAACAGCATGGACAACGACGAGGCCTCGGCCGAGTTCAATGGCGACGTGTTCGGTCCGGACTTTTAAGCTGCCCGGATGAATCAATGGATACTTTCAAATTATTCGGGCAGCAGCGCGCCCAAGGCGAAAGGCCCCTATCGTAGTCGCGATTGATCCCGAAACTGTCGCGGCGTGGCCCCGGAAATTCTGCGGAATGCGCGGGTGAAGTGCGCCGGATCAGTGTAGCCGGAGGAGAATGCGATTTCGATAATCTTGGAATCCGTGTCGCGCAAAAGCCTGCTGGCGATCTCGAATCGAACAGTATCCACCAGGTCGGAATAGGTAAGGCCTGCATGCGAAAGTTTGCGTTGAAAGCTTCGCGTGCTGACGCCGGCCATCTCCGCAATGTCAGCGAGGGTTGGAACTCCTTCATCCAGATACGATGGCAGCATCAGCTTGAGCGATTCGATAATTTCATAGCCAGAGGAGCCATCGTCGTCGTTGTGCGGCGGAGGCGGCCCTATTTCGTTTGGACGGTTAGAGAGGCTCAGCGACGCGATCGGCACGTCGATCCATGAGGCATGTTGGCCCGACAGGAAGCGCGTATTCGGCCAAAAGGCCTGAGTCGCCGGACGCGGAGTGTAGCGAGCTTCAAAGGCGATCGTCGCCGGCATCCAGTCAGGCCCAGCGAATTGCCGGACGATGTAAATGGAGAAAATATTCTGGAGCCATTGCGAATGCTCCAGATGCAGGAGCCCGGTTGTCCCGGCAAGCTTGCTACAAATCTTCACATGATCGTCGGCGCGTTCGATCCAGATATTCAGGTTCGTGTCCTCGAGCGACGCCCATTTGCAGGCGTGCTGTAGCGCGACCAGCAGCGTCGGGGAATGAGCGATCAGGGTTCGGGTTTTCTCGCTCAGGTGGGAAAAGTTCAGGCGCCGGGTGGCCAGGAAGCCAAAGTCTTCAATGTCCTGCGTTCTCTGAGCGATCTCCGCAAAGTGGATTGCCGGCAGTATCGGAACGAAGAGAGCGCTCTTTTCCTCCAAGGACGACGGGAGGCGAAACTTTTCGAGAAGTGAACCGGTCGGTGCGCCAATATCGGTAAGAATGTCAGCGAACGGCATCAGGAATTGGCAGCGCGTCAAAGGAAGTCTAGCCATTGGTCCGACCCTCGACGGCAAAATTGACGGTCTCCGCCAGCCGGAATTTCGTTGGGATCGAGCGAATGGAGAAATTCGCCGTCCGGCTTTCGGTACATTCCGGTCTCGCATCGAGTTTTGCGAGAAGCGCCGCCGTGGGACCACCTATTTCTGTATGGATCTCGACGAAGGGCATAAGAAATTGACAACGGGTCAACGGAATGACGGTCATTATTAATCTACGAAAACGTGTGTCGCATTCGCAGCCTAGCAGGCCGCCAATCTTCTTGCCCTGTTCTTTGTCGATAGTGCCCGGCGTTGCGAGGCAGGCGCCCGACCAATTCGTCTTTGACGAAAATTTTGGCGGCTGATGGCCAGATTCGCGCCGGGAGCGCGTTTAGCCTTGAAGCATCGGGTTTTTCTTGAGGAAACGCTGGGCTTCACGCCTCACATCAACCGATGAGAGCTATTCAACTACCTTCATCCCGGGTGATCCGCGCGGCTATTGTTGCGGCACTGCGACAAGGTGACGCATCCCTCGATGGTACGGCCCGCGCACTGAAAGTCAGCACGCGCACGTTGCAGCGTCATCTCGGCAGCATGGGCACAAGTCACAGCGAAATGCTCGCAGAGATTCGTTTGAACGTCGCTTGCCGCCTGCTCGCGGACTCAAGCAAGCGCCTGTCGGATATCGCCAAATTCCTTGGGTATACCAATGCAAGCAGCTTCAGCCGGACTTTCGTGCGCTTGATGAAAGTTCAGCCTGTTGTTTACAGACGGCAGCAACTCGCCCGCATGGGCGGCGCGCCATCGCAGAAGACCTTACGCGATAGACCGCTGAACTAGTCCCGAAGATTGGCGTGAAATGGCAAGACTTGCGATCCGACTTCGGACGAAATGGCGGAAAGCGCTAAGTCATCAGGAAGCGGTTTATTTGATTGATCAGGCGCAGAAGATGAACCGGGCGCTTTGGGAAATCCAGGGACCAAGACGACCCGTATTTCAAGGAGAGAACTGCTGTGACTTTTCGTATTGCTCTGGTCGCGATGTGCGCCGTGGGATTTCTGACTTCGTCTCGAGACCTTTTTGCACAGTCGGGCAACAGCAAGCTGCACGTGCCGCTTGAGAAATCCATCGGCCAGGCAAAGCCGGAAGTCGTGCCCTCGCTCTTCGTTATCAATTCGAGCGGCGCGACCTTGAAGGACGGCAGGCTTACGCTCATCGGGGTTTCGCCGAATGCGATCGTGTTTGCCGATCGGCCGGTCCGGGCGGCCGGTCACGATCTGACAGCGCGAATTGTCGAGGATTGGGGCAGCGGCAGCGACAATTTCGCGAAGGATCCTCCGAACGCCACCGTTTCCGGATTCAAGAAAGACGGATCATCGGTGGTCGATGCCGTCGTCGTGCTGAAGTCACCCAAACTTGAGGGCGACAAGCTGATCTTCGAGGTCGACGTGCTTGAAGGCGACCTTGCGGGGGCTGACGGACCGGCGTCGGTCTTTATCGACATCATCGGGCGACCGTTCACGCCGCTGTCCTTTGCCGGCGTCGCCCGCCGGACGGCGTGGCGCGGTGCCTATTATCGTGGCGCTGCCTATGCGGGAGCGGCTGCCGTGGCCGGAGCCGCCGCGGTGGGAGCTGCGGCCTATCCGTACTACTACGCGCCCCGATGCGGATACTATCCCTATCCGCCTTGCTATTGAACAGCGCAGGCTGGCCGACAGTGTAGTCACCGCGTCATGCAGTCACTTCGTCGAACACCAGCGTCCGGGTGCAAAGCCAACTCCATCCGTTCCTGGCAAGCAGGAGGGATTGGGACCGAGCGGCAGACGACCGTCGTTGTGGCGTCGTCGAGACTGGTGATCATCCAGTCGGAGCATGCGCAGGACGATCTGAGCGCTTACGCCAGCCCCGACCGGTTCATCGTCGAGGCGATTGCAATAACGTGCCTGTCACATGGGATAGGTTGAATGTCCCGGCTCGCGACCATTCGGGAGATGATGTCCGCGCAACAGCGAGAGCTCTGGTGCGATCTGGTGGTACGAGCGGAGAAACTGGCTTTGAGCCGTCCCGCTCAACCATCGTCTATTTCGATCATATGTCGTATGCTTACGGTAAGTGAGCGTACGCTGCGCAAGGCGTTCAACGAGATCTACGGCGTCCCGCCCTGTCGTCGCCTCCGCATGTTGCGGTTGCTACACGCCAGGAAAGGTCTTCTGGCCGCCGACGGCGAGCTGACCACGGTTACCAGCGTTGCGACAGCTTCGGGCTTCAGTGAGTTAGGGCGCTTCTCTGTCGAGTACAGAAAGGCATTCGGCGAGAGCCCGTCTCAAACCCTGAACGGAAAAATTCAGACTTGTTATGTCGACACCGACCGTGATGTCGGCGCGATATCGCGGGCTGAATGTGCATAGCGCAGCGTCTGGAAACGACGTCAGCTAGATCGGTTGGCGTATTGCGGACTGAGGAAGATTTATGAGCCGGGGTGTGTTCATGCGCGCGTCACGTCGTCGATTTGCAAACTGGACCGTCGCGGTCTTGGCATCCACTTTGCCAATCTTGTCGGGAGAGGTCCACGCCGACGAAGCTGGGGTTTCATATTGGCTTCCCGGCCGCTTCGGCAGCCTTGCAGCGACCCCTCAGGTCCCCGGCTGGTCGATGGCGGAGGTTTACTACCACACCAGCGTGAGCGCCTTCGGCACGACGGCGGCCGCGAGGGAAATCCAGGTCGGCAGAATCCCCGCCAGGGTGAACGTCGACCTGAACCTGCATTTGAATGCGCAGGCGGATCTCGTGCTGCTCAATCCCACCTATACGTTCGCGACGCCCGTGCTCGGCGGACAATTGGCCATCGGCATAACCGGACTGTTTGGACGTTCGAGCGCGAATCTTGACGGCACGTTGACCGCGGCAATCGGCCCGCTGGCGACGACGCGCATGGGCAGTTTCGGCGATTCGATCACCTCGGTCGGCGACCTCTACCCGCAGGCGACGCTCAAGTGGAATGCCGGCGTGCACAATTTCATGACCTACGTGACCGGAGACGTTCCCGTCGGAGCTTACAGTCCGACCCGCCTCGCCAATCTCGGCATCGGTCACGCTGCCGTCGACGCCGGTGGCGGCTACACCTATTTCAATCCGCAAGCCGGCCACGAGTTTTCGGCGGTCGCGGGCTTCACCTACAATTTGAAGAATCAGGATACGCAATACCAGAACGGCGTCGACTTCCATCTGGATTGGGGCGCCTCCCAGTTTCTATCCAAGCAGGTCTTCGTTGGCCTTGTCGGATATGCCTATCAGCAGATCACCGACGACTTTGGCCAGCATCCCGCTCTGGGTGGTTTCCGGTCGCGGGTGCTCGGCGTCGGTCCGCAGGTCGGCTTTCTGTTTCCCGTGGGCGAGATGCAGGGTTACCTGAACCTCAAAGGCTACGGAGAGTTTGCCGCAGAGAATCGCCCGGCCGGTTGGAACACGTGGCTGACGTTCTCGATATCGCCGATGGCGCCGACCAGCACCGTGGTGCCGACCCGGCGGATAGTGACGAAGTAATTTCATGACCGCGGCCGCGGCGGCCATTGGCGTCGGGCTCACAATGGTCGGTCCACTCTGCGCTGCTCGGTGATGCGCTGGCATCGCCGACGAACAGCAACTCGAAATCGAGTGCGAATTGCGCCGAGCTTGGCACCGCGCGATCGCACCATGAGCAGCACGCGGTCGAGCGGCGTCACCTTGTCGTTGATATCGACCGTGGTGGCCAACCCCGAGACAATGTTGCTGCGCAGGTCGTAGCCGGCATCGCGCGCTGCCTGGAAGCAACAAGAGAAGGAAACCCGGCGTGACGTCGGTTTTTGCATAGCGGCTAGCCAATGCGGATGCCAGATTTGCTCCTCATCAAGAGGGACGAGGCATTGTCTACTCCAGCCGTATCCGGCGTTCGCACCGAGATAAAATCCGGAGGAAAATTGAAGAGGGAGGACATCGGCATGAATCTCAAGGTGTGGGCGCTTTCCGCAGCGCTGTTTGCACTCGTAGGTCCAGCTACGGGTCAGACGCCGACCTGGACCCAGTCGGGCATGCTGACTTGCAAGCTCAACCCGAGCATCGGATTCATTATTGTCGGCCACCAGTCGATGGAGTGCCGATTCGTGCCATCCATCCCCGGCCCAGCGCAAATCTATGAAGGCGCGCTCAACACGGTGGGCATCGATATCGGGGTGATCGGCGGCGGCGCTCTGGCCTGGGGCGTATTGGCGCCGACCGCTGGCGTGCCCACGGGGGCGCTGGCGGGTACCTATGTTGGCGCAAGCGGCGACGTGGCGTTGGGACTTGGCGTCGGAGCCAACGTCCTGGTCGGCGGATCTGGAAGAAGCTTTGCGTTGCAGCCGCTTTCAGTCGAAGGGTCGGTCGCTCTTGACGTCACGCTGGGCTTATCCGCGCTGCAACTGCGATGGGTTCCTTGAGTGAGCTGCGCAGGCCGTGCAGCGCACCCCATGTCGAATTGTGCAAATCCGCGTAATCAGAGGATCTAACATGCGACATCTCTTCGTTATCGCCACTACGACTATGATTGCCTGCTCCGGCGCCGCCGCTCAAACGCCGCTTTCGGCTTATGTCGACAGCAATGGCTTCATCAACGTTCAAACGTTGACCTGCGCCCAGCTCGCGGGCACTTACCAGGAAGACGCTGACGCTCTGACGGCCTGGTACAGCGGTTGGTACAACGGCTTGGCCAAGAAGCACTATATGGACCTGAAAAAGGGAAAAGTCGTCGAGCATGAAGTGATCGAATACTGCAAGGCGAACCCGGGCAAGCTCATCATCGAAGCGATCGCTGTCGTGTTCAAGGATGAGAGGGCGAGACTGGGAATTCGGATGAAGGTTGACTGAAGAAGCACAGGCAGCCGAACGGCCGCCTTTGGCGGACTGTCGAAACGTCGTCCCGCGATTTGAGTTGCCTTCCGACAGGAAAACAGTGTGCCTGTTATTGGCAGCATCGCGTTGTCGAACGTCTATCGAGTGATCTTGCGCGAAAAGCTTGGCGCTATCGGCGCTTTTCCTGAGCCGAAGCTGATCGTTGCTCGTCCGGCAGTCTTTGCTCGATCATCGTCATCACGTCGGTGATGTCATCAAAAGCCCGGCTGTGCGCATTGTCGCCGGAGGTCCTCAGCTTGGTCAGATCGAACACGACGATATTGTCGCGCGCAAGCTCGCTGCGGTACGGTTCTTCGTGGACGTTCACGTCGCCCATCCGCGGGACGCCACCCCAGATGATTTTCGAGACGTCGAGTGCCGTGTCATCGCGTGATACGAACAGCTCGATGCGTGGCCGATATGGACCCATCCGTTGGATCTCGCTGCGAAAGACATCGACGTCGATGTCCGGTGCGACGAGGAGAGCGTTTTTCAACTTGCTGGAGCGATCGCGGTTCGCCGCCGCTGCCATCTGAATGGAGCGCGCCCTCAATGCCTCCAGCGCGACCCAGTTGCCCATGGAGTGCGCGACAATGTTGATCTCGGCCACGTTGGGGTCTCGTGAGAGCGCCGCCAGCAATTGTTCCAGTGCATCGCGCGAATAGTTGGCGCTCTCACGATCATACGTGTAGGCGGACAATGCCACTTCGCCACGGGAAGGCCATGTATACAGAACGGGGATCGCCTGCGACTTCGAGTCGTGGACGATCTGCGCAAACCGGAATACGGCTTCGTCAAACCGGTTGTTGAATCCGTGGACGAAGATGAGGACTTTCGTTCGGCCGGCCTGCGCCGCGCGGGTGATCGCTGAGCTGAACTCTGCCTTGTCGATGTAGCTCGCGGCCGCCGTCACGAATTCGCGCTGAGGATTTCCCGGCGCTGATGCCGGCCATTGGACGTGCCCGACCGTCCGCGTCGCATTCGGCGGAATCGAGATTGTGACGGTGGCGTAGGAAACCGTGCTCGCGCGTTCGCCGTTGAACATCGTTCCCGGATTGTCGGGGACAGCCTGCCTGGTCGTCGCCACGAGTATCGGCACTTGCGTCGCGCCGTCCGCGGCGACGTCGACCGGCCTCATCATCTGGTCCGGGATGCCGGCACAGGCGCCGCAGGTCAATGCTGCGGCTGTCAGGATCAGAAAACGCAACATGGTCCCATAACTCTGCGAGGTGGCGATTATCTGGCGGCTTTCGTCACCGCGCGAATCCCGTCGCGCCCAAACCTCAGGCGAGGCCGAGCGTCGACAGGAAGCTGGTCCATCTATGTCGTTGAAACGGGAGGCGGCGTCTTGCCATTTCACGCCAGCAGGGACAGGCTGCAGCAGTCACCGGAGAAGAGCGGGGGCGGGCTACCGGCGTCCTTCCCGAAAGCCCCCAGGGAGGCGTCCCTCCCCCGACTGATTGGCGCGAAATGGCAAGATGCCGTTGCGCCGAGAGGTCATTCTGGACGTCTCCGAACGCGTATGGCTCTGGTCACGACAGGGGAGCGTGTGATTCCGGCATCGGGACAGTTGCCGTTGCCTATCCGGCTGAGCACGCCACGACAACACGAACGACATCGAACGAGGCGAAGGCCTCTTCCAAACAAACAAAACTGGAGGCCGAGACATGAAATCTGCAGACCGCAAGCTGTCCACGCTGTCGCTTCTGTTCGCTGCAACCCTTGTTGCCGGCACATCCCAAGCCGGCGCGCAGACGCCGAAAGAGCTCACCACGCCGGATCGGGTCGAGACCAGAATCGGCGTGCTGGAGTTCAAAGACGGCGCGCCAACCATGGAAACCGCCGAGAAGGTTCGCGACACGCTGGACTTCACACGCGCCCTCAACGTTTACAACAACAGCTTCCGCGGCGCGTCGGCGTATGCCCTGGGCAAAGGTTTTCAGAGTATCGGCGCTGAGGACAACACCCCGGTCATCTTCTCCGACTTGATGGATGCGAAGTCGCTGTTTCTCACTGCCAATGCCGACACCATCTACTACATGGCGGTGGTGAACCTGTCTAAGGGGCCGATGGTGGTCGAGCAGCCCCCGATGGGGCTGGGCACCATCAACGACATGTGGTTCTCGTGGATCGTCGATATCGGCTTTCCGGGGCCGGATCGCGGCGAGGGCGGCAAATACCTCCTCATACCGCCTGGCTACGATGGCCCGCTGCCGGAAGGTGGCTTCTACATCGCGCGCTCCAAGACCAACCGCGTGCTGTATGCGGCGCGATCATTCCTGGCCAACAACGATCCCAAGCCAACCGTTGAGTTGATCAAGAAGCATCTCAAGATTTATCCCTACACACCGGGCGGCGTAGGCACGAGTATCGCGACAGCCCTGGAAGGTAAGGTGCGGCTCGACAAGAGCCCGCCTGTTCCCGAGATCAAGTTTATCGAGGCCAGCGGCAAGGCGTTCAACACGGTCCCGCCCAGCGATTACGGCTTCTTCGAAATGATCAACGAGAACGTCCAGCAGGAGCCCGCGACCAGTTATGACGTGGAACTGTCAGGACAGCTCGCCGCCATCGGCATCGTGAAGGGCAAGCCGTTCAAGCCCGATGCGCGAATGAAGAAGATCCTCACCGACGCCGCCGCCGTTGGCAACGCGACCGGCCGCCTGCTGAACTGGCGCTACGCCGTGCCTCATCCGGAATGGGCGTATTACCCCGGCTCGATGTGGGGCAGCATGCTGTGGGAGGGCGGCGCCAATTTCGAGACGCCGCCGCCGGAGTTCACCAAAGAGGGCATGTTCAAGCCACTCCCGCCGACCGGCGCACGGACGCTGGATTCGCGGACTGCGTTCTACTACGGCTACACGCTGGATTCGCCGGGCATGATCATGCGCATTCCCGACGTCGGCTCGCAATATCTCATGGGCTTTGTCGATTCCGCCAACAACCCCTTTGACGGCGGCAAAACCTATAAGGTAACGCTGCCCAAGGGCATCCCTGCGCGGGCGTTCTGGTCGTTCACGGTCTACGATAACCAGACGCGATCGATGCTCGACACGCCGCAGCGCTATCCGCGCGCCGGCAGCCAGACCTATCCATCGCCAGCCGCCGAAGCGGGTGTCGACGGCTCGACGACCATCTATTTCGGCCCGACGCAGCCGCAGGGAGTGCCGCGCGGCAACTGGATTCAAACCATGCCCGGCAAGGGCTGGTTCACGATCCTGCGTCTCTACAGCCCGCTCGAGCCATTCTTCACCAAGGCGTGGCGGCCGAGCGAGATTGAACTGGCTGCCGCCGGTTCGAACCCCACCGAAACGCTCGGGCAGAGAATTGAGCAGACCATCGACAAGCGAGAAGAGTGCCGCAAGCAGGCAGAAGCCCAGAAGCTTGGTGAGATCGAGCGCCTTCGGTTCATCGAAAAGTGTGTTCGATAGCCCGCGTCGCACGACACGGATAGCAGGCTGCTCGGGCGCATTAATCGTGCCGGGCGGCCTGCGGAGGTGACGGACAGAAGGGCCGTGCCTCGACGCATGGCAGACACCAGAGGCCAATCATGTTCATCATCCTGACGCTCTACGTGATCCTGGTGTGGTTCTTTTTCTCGAAGCTCAAGCTCGTCAAATGGGGTTGGGCTTCCGGCACCGTTACGGTTCTCATCGGCGCGTTCATCCTCGCGGTGTTCCTGGCGATGTTCAACTACCTGACTCCGTCGGGAAGCTTTGTCGTCATTTCGCGCGTCGCGGAGATCACCCCAAATGTTTCGGGCCAGGTGGTCGAAATACCGGTCAAGCCGAATGAGCCGGTGAAAGCCGGGAGCATCCTGTTCCGCATCGATCCGGCGCCGTTCCAGTACAAAGTCAGCCAACTCGAGGCCTCGCTCGCCCAGTCACGGCAGCAGGTCAAACAACTCGCGGCCAACTACGAGCAGGCGACGGCCAACGCCGAGGGGCTTGGCAAGCAACTCGCCTATCACAAGCAGCGGCTTGCGGATTACAGCAAGCTCACCGGCGAGGGTGCGCAAACCGAGTTTCGCCTGCAAGACACACAGGTTCAATACGAGACGGTGGAGTATCAGCTCCAGGCGGCCAAAGCCGCGCAGTTGAACGCACAACTTGCCATGGAGTCGGAGGTCGGCGGCGTCAATACGACGGTCGCCCAAATCCAGGCCCAACTCGACAATGCCAAGTGGGAACTCGACCAGACGACCATCCGTGCGCCCGCCGACGGCAGCGTTACGGTGATGGCGCTCGCCGTCGGCGACCGCACCGTGCAGGCGCGCTCCGTGATGTCGTTCATCGTCGCCGACGAGATCGCCATCGTCGGCATGTTCTCGCCCAACGGTTTTAAGACCATCAAGCCCGGCGCGCGGGTGAAGCTCGTGTTCGACGACGATCCCGGCCGGATTCACAACGCGGCGATTACCTCCATCCCGCAGGGCGTGGGACAGGGCCAGATTGCGGTTTCGGGGACGCTCGCGCGGGTCGGCTCGATCGGCGGCGTCAAGGCCTATCCGGCGGCCATTTCCATACCCAAGGACATCGACCGCAGCCAGCTCAGGCTCGGGATGCCGGGAACTGCAACCGTGTTTGCAGACAACGCCGGGGTCGTCGGCTTGATCATGTCAATCCTGGTCTGGATCAGCTCGTATACGGCGTTTCTTTGACCCCTTTGGTTATCGGCAACCACCGATGCTGTTCTGACCCACATCGTCAGTTACCTAGCAATCTGCACCCGTCGACGATTTTCTCCAGATTGCTTACTCGCCAAAATGAGACAGAACCGCAGCCCCGGTTCGGCACATATATCGTATTGCAAAACAATGAAGAAGATGGCGCACCCGACACGATTCGAACGTGTGACCTTTGTCTTCGGAGGGCAACGCTAAGCGACTGCCTCAAATAGTAATTTGAGATGGTTGCATGTCCCCGCAACCAAGATACGCCTCTGAGAATGAGGCATTCGAAAGCCGCCCCTCGAAGGGCGGCTTTCTTTTTGGGTAGCTTAATGGCCCTGGCCGTTCAGCGCCGCTCTACCGCTTCACGCCGACGCCGCGCTGGCTTTCGCCGCGCCCGGCCCCGGATGCGTGTGTACCTGCTTCGCCACCAGCGGCTCGCCGCATTCGGAGCAGATCATCACGGGATCGAACATTTTTCCGCAGTTCTTGTGCTGGTGTAGCAGCGGGCGGCCGCGCTCGTCGACCATGTGGGTGTCGCCCCAATGCACGATCGACATCACGACGGGATAGAGGTCGAGGCCGCGCTGCGTCAGGATGTATTCGTAGCGCGCCGGGCTTTCCTGGTAGCGCGCGCGGCGCAGCACGCCGTAGCGGACGAACTTTTTCAGGCGATCGGCCAGCAGGTGCCGGGTGATCCCGAGCCTGGATTGAAACTCCTCGAAGCGGCGAATCCGAAGAAAGCACTCACGCAGGATCAGCAGGCTCCAGCGATCCCCGATCACGGCAACCGTGCGCGCCAGCGAGCATGGTTCTTCTTCAAGTGTGTCCCAGCGCATCGCGCTCTCCAGCATTGATCAATTCAACCAACAGCATAGCGCATATAATTCCTTATCGGAACTTATAAATAAGGTCATCCGCCCGTATCACACACGACATTGTACGGATGATCGTGGCTTGACAGTTCTTTTTTAGAACTATAGAAGAACAAGGATCGAGGTCCGGCCGCGCGATCGCGTCCGGCAAAAATCGAGGCGAGGGAGGATCGAATGAGCAGTGCCGGCGCGCTGAAGGTCCAGTTTCTGTTCGATTTCGGCAGCCCGAACGCCTATCTCGCGGCGCGCCTGATCCCTGACATCGAGCGGCGCACGGGCACCAAGTTTGCGTATGTGCCGGTGCTGCTCGGCGGCATCTACAAGCTCACCGGCAACAGCTCGCCTGCCGACTATCTCAAGGGCATCAGGAACAAGGGCGAATACATGACGCTGGAGACCGAGCGCTTCATCCGCCGTCACGGCATCACGACGTTCAAGCGCAATCCGTTCTTCCCCGTGAACACCCTGCAACTGATGCGCGGCGCAGTCGCGGCAGAAGCCGAAGGTGTGTTCTGGCCGTATTTTGAGGCGGTCTTTCACCACATGTGGGAAGAGCCCAGGAAGATGGACGATCCAGGCGTGATGCGCGAGGCGCTCGCCTCGTCGGGCATCGACGTGGATCGCATCGTCGCGAGATCGCAGGATGCTACGGTCAAGAACCGCCTGATGGCGCTGACGCAGGATGCCGTCGATCGCGGCGCTTTCGGCTCGCCGACCTTCTTCGTCAACGGCGAGATGTTCTTCGGCAAGGACCAGCTTCGCGACGTCGAAGAGGAAATCGTTGCGCAACAGGGCGCAGCGGAAGCCGGTCGCCGCGCGTCCTGAATCATCTGGATCACCACAAGCAGCAGAGACAGGTTCATTTTGAAAGAGGGCGCCGTGAAGAAAGTTCTCGAAAACATCACCGCCGATGACCTGATCGAGGGGCTGCCGTCGCGGGTACACGATGTCTATGCGAGGTTTGCGCGGGAAATACCCGATCACCCGGCGTTCGTCGAGGCCGGCCGCACATGGAGCTACCGTCAGTTCGCGGACGCGGTCGAGGCGGTGGCCCGCGATCTGCGCGAGTTCGAGGTCCGGCCCGGCGATCGGGTGATGGTGGCCAGCGAGAACAGCGTAGCCCTTGGCGCAATCCTGTTCGCCATCGGCAAGCTCGACGCCTGGGCGATTGCGGTGAACCCGCGTCTCAGCGCCCGCGAGCTCGAACAGATCCGCTCCCACAGCGGCGCCCGCCGCGTGCTGTTCAACGCGGCGCTCTCCAAAGAGGCCGCCGATCACGCCGCGCACGCCGGGGCCGCGATCGGCTCGATCGGGCCGTTCGGCGGCATCGGCATCGGGCCGCTGAATGAGGATACGCTGGCCGAGCCCGTCGAGGCCGATTCCGCGCGCCAGGTCGCGGCGCTGATGTACACCTCGGGCACGACAGGGGCGCCGAAGGGCGTCATGCTCAGCCACCGCAACCTGCTGGTCGCGGCAAGAACGTCCGGCATCGTGCGAAACACCGGTCCTGCCGACCGGATCTACGGCGTCCTGCCGATGTCGCACATCGTGGGCTATTCGATCCTGCTGGTAGCGACCTTGATGCACGGCGCGACGCTGCATGTCGTCGCAAGAGCCGATCCCGCCGCGCTGGCCGAGGCGATCGCGAGGGACGGGATCACGACGCTTCAAGGCGTGCCGGCCACCTATCAGCGCCTGCTCGAACACAAGGCGGTAAAGGGCATATCGCGCCTCGATCGTGGCCAGTTGCGGATGATGTGCGTGGCCGGTGCGCCGCTCGATCCGACGCTGAAGCGCCGCATGGAGGAAGAGTTCGGCATTCCGCTGCTCAACGGCTACGGCATCACCGAATGTGCGCCGGGGCTATCGGGCGTGCGCGAGGCCCAGCCTGCCACTGACGAAACCGTGGGGCGTTTCCTTCCCGGCATCGAACATCGCATCGTCGATCGCGAGGGCCATCATGTCGCCGAAGGCGACGTCGGCGAGTTGCATGTTCGGGGTCCCAACGTGATGCTGGGCTATTATCGCGCGCCGGATCAGACCGCTGCCGCGATCGATCGCGACGGCTGGTTCAACACCGGCGACCTGGCGCGGGTCAGCCGCGAGGGCAATCTCTATATCGAGGGGCGCACCAAGGAGCTGATCATCCGCTCCGGCTTCAACGTCTATCCGGCCGAGGTCGAGGCCGTGCTCAATGCGCACGAACTCGTGGTGCAGTCGGCCGTGGTCGGACGCAGCGTCGAGGGCAATGAGGAGGTGGTCGCGTTCGTCCAGCTTCTGCCCGGCGCGAAAATCGAGGTTGACGAGCTCAAATCCTATGCCGCCGGCCTGCTGACTTCCTACAAGCGGCCGGGCGAAATTCATTTTCTCGACGTCTTGCCCGCGGCGTCCACCGGCAAGATCGTCAAACACAAGCTGCGGGAAGCCGCGAACCGGCGCAATATCGGCGCGGCCGCCGGCTGACGCGTAAGCCGTGCCGACGGGCAGCGAACAGGAGAACAGCAAATGCCTAAGAGAAATGCGACCGCGGCGATCATCGGCGCTGGAGACTATATCGGCGCCGAGATCGCCAAAAAATTCGCCGCCGAGGGTTTTACGGTTTTCGCCGGGCGCCGCAACGGCGACAAGCTGGCCCCGCTGGTGAATGAAATTCAGGCGGCCGGCGGCACGATCTTTGCGCGCTCGCTCGACGCGCGCAAGGAAGAGGAAATCACCGCTTTCCTCAACGATGCCGACAAGGAAGCGCCGCTCGAGGTCTGCATCTTCAATGTAGGCGCCAACGTCAACTTCCCGATCCTCGAGACCACCGAGCGGGTGTTCCGCAAGGTCTGGGAGATGGCCTGCTATTCGGGCTTTCTCGCCGGCCGCGAGGCCGCGCGCCTGATGGTGCCGCGCGGGCAGGGCAGCATCTTCTTCACCGGCGCGACGGCCAGCCTGCGCGGCGGACGCGGTTTTGCCGCCTTTGCCAGCGCCAAGTTCGGGCTTCGCGCGGTGGCGCAGGCGATGGCGCGCGAACTCGGGCCGAAGAACATCCACGTCGCCCATCTGATCATCGATTCCGGCGTCGACACCGAATGGGTTCGCCAGCGGCGGATCGAGTCGCAGGGGCCTGACGCGGTGAAAGACCCGGATGCGCTGATGCCGCCCGCATCGGTCGCGGAATCCTATTGGCAGCTATATCGGCAGCCACGCAGCGCGTGGACCTTCGAATTGGAGATCCGGCCGTTCAAGGAGCCGTGGTGAGGGACGGCGCCGCGCATTGGGCTGCCGTTTCGTTTTGCGCTACCACTCCGTCCGACAGGAGTGATGCCGATGCCGCTATGGACCTGCGAACAGTGTGGCGCCCAGTTTCCCGATAGCACCGCGCCACCCACCGCGTGCGTGGTTTGCGAGGACGAGCGGCAATATGTCAACTGGAAGGGCCAGACCTGGCTCACCCGCGAGGAGCTGGCGAAGGAGCACAGACTGGTCTGGCGTGACGATCTCGGCATTGCTGGCATCGCCGTCGAGCCCGGTTTTGCGATCGGCCAGCGTGCGCTGCTGGTGCCGGAGGCCGATGGCTGCGTGATGTGGGACTGTGTACCGCTCGCCACGCCCGAGGCCATCGACCACGTTCGTTCGCTTGGCGGCCTGAAGGCGATTGCCGTTTCACATCCGCACTATTACGGCGCGGTCGCGGACTGGAGCGAGGCGTTCGGTGGCGTGCCGGTCTATCTGCACGGCGACGACCGCGCCTTCGTCACACGGCCGCATCCATCCATCGTGCCATGGACCGGCGACAGTCACCGGATATCCGACGACATCCTTCTGGTGCGGACCGGCGGCCATTTCGCCGGCGGCACCGTGCTGCACTGGCGCGCGGGCGCGCAAGGGAAGGGGGCCTTGCTGACCGGGGATGTGGCGATGGTCGCGATGGACCGCCGCTCGCTCTCATTCATGTACAGCTTTCCGAACTACATTCCGCTCAATGCAGCGGCGGTGCGCCGCATTGCCGATGGGGTCGCGCCGCTGGGGTTCGACCGCATCTACGGCGCGTGGTGGGGTCGCAACATCGAAGCCAATGCCAAGGCCGCCTTCGAGATGTCTGTCCGGCGGTATATCGCGGCCATCGCCGGCTGAGGCGACCCTGTCCTAGCGGTTGCCCACGCCGACCGCAGCGGCGCCGCGCGGCAGCGGCGACGGCTTTTGCTCCGGCTGCAGCGGGATGGCGCCCTTTGGCTCGTTGAGCCAGCCGGTGAGGCGCGACATCAGGCCGGGCTGCTCGACCGTCCGCGCCTCCTGCACGAACGGATCGGTGTAGCAGGTTGCGCGCGCGGCCTTGGCGATCCGCGCGACCGCGTCCGTCATCGCCGGCGCGCCGGCGGTGTAGACCACGTCATCCGCCGTCAGTTGCGGCAGATGGTCGGTCGGCCGGCCGCCGCGGACGGCATGCGAGACCTGCTGCGGCTCCGACACCATCGGGATCAGGGTGACGTTCGGAAACAGCGCCAGGCGGCAGAGCGCGGCGTGCATGTATAGCGAGCGCAGGCTCCGCGCCTGGACGATGAACACCATTTCGCGTTTCGGCTGCTCCATGATGGCGGCGACCGCAACCGACCACATCGGCGCAAAGCCGGTGCCGCTGGCGACGAGAACGATGCGGCCCTCATGGCCCTGACGGAAGAACGCGCGGCCGTACGGCCCGGTCAGCTTGACGCGGTGACCGGGGCGGATGTCGTTGCCGAGCGCCGAGGAGACCAGGCCGTCCGAGACCTTGCGGATGTGGAAATGCAAGAGGTGATCGTGCGGCGAGCCTTCCAGCGGAAAGGTCGGGCTGTACGATCTTGCGGGGAATCCCTGGAACTGCAGTTTGCAGTACTGGCCGGGAAGGTAGTCGAGCGGCTTCGGCAGCTCGATGTCGACGCCCACCACATCGGGCGCGAGCTGGACGGTCTGCGCCACTTCCGCCGAAAGCGACACAGGTTCGGGCGCAGGCTCGATCGCAATCTCGAGATCGGAGACGATTCGCGCCTGACAGGCATGGATCATCTCGTCGCCGTGGCTGTGGCCGCCATAGACCTGGCCGTCGACCAGGCGCACGCGGCACGCGCCGCAAACGCCGGAACGGCAATCATGCGGAAGATCGACGCCGTTCATCAGCGCCCAATCGAGCAGGAGGTCGCCGCGGTTCGCCAGATGCGGCTCGTCGTTGATGATGACTTTGCAGATCCTTGACATTCATTCCACCTCGATACGAATAGGACGGACGTGCCGTGTATGTCTGATCTGGCTATGGTCGAACGCAGCGACCCGCATGCGGACGCCGCTCCGGATCGGCACGTCAAACTCGCTTGTGGTGTCGAGCCGCCGCTTCACCTCCAGCGCCCACAGGCCGGAAGCCCAGCGGCTGGCACATCGAATGTCGGCGCGATCGCCTGAAAATTCACCGCCGAGGATGACGCCGGGGATGACGGTTCCGATCGGGATGCGGGCGTCCAGCTCGGTTGAATAGAGCGTCGAATCCTGCTCGGTCATGAACCAGCGCGCGCCGTCGCTTTCGCCGTGCGTGGGATCGAGATCGATATCGCCCAGCGCGTCGGTCGTGGCGGCGACGACCTTGGGCAGTCGCAGCGGCGCAACCAGGCGGCTATGGCGCGGGCCGCCGGTGGAGTCGGCCTCGACCGTGAAATTGTCGCGGTAGTTCGCCGTTCCCGGATCGGGCGCGAAGCCGCCCTTATACGGCACGACGTTCGCCGTCTGCATCGGGGTCGGATTGAGCGGCGGACCGAAATGGGTGTCATCCATCCAGCCGGCCGCGCTGCTCGTCGCCTTCCACTGCCAGACATCGGCGTAACCGGCGGCGGTGTAGTGCAGGCCGCGGCCGCTCATGGTGGCCGGTGCGCTGGCGATCGGCTGCGGCCCTGGATGGAAGGTCCGGCCGCCGGCCAGCGTGACGTCGGAGGTCGTCAGCAACACCGAGAACTTGTCCTCGTTGTACTGATGCTCGTCGCCGACCTGAAAGCCGGAATGCAGCAGATGCCACCCATCTGCCTCCTTGATCAGCGGCAGTTGTTTCAGCGAGCGCGTCGAATCTTCCCAGGTGAAGAGGAAATAGGCGTAGGTGCCGTCATGCACCGCGCGGATTTCGATCCGGGTCTCGCCCTTGCCGTCGAAGTTGCCGCCTTCGCCTGTCAGCAGCGAGAACGGCCTGACGCCGCGCCAGGCCCGATCGGACGTGTCGCCATCGAGGACCGGCGCGTCGGCGGGATTGATGCGGTGGATGTGCACGGTGTCGACCGCCAGACGGTCGGTGGCCACCAGCAGCGAGGCGCCGGTCAGCGCCGCGGCGGCCGCCACGACGAAGGCGTTGGCCTGCAGCGTCGGGTTTCGCGGGCGCGCCGATCCCGCTTTTGGCGGCGTGCGATCCGACTCCGCCGGGCGCCGCATATCGGCGCGCGGCTGCAGCGAGACCTCGTGCGGCGCGGCGGCATGTTCGGATTCCGGCGGACGCGCCGACTGTTCGGCGAGCAGGCCCAGCAGTTCGATGGCGTCGAGCCGCGGCGGCGGCGCCGGCAGCGGGGCTGGACGGAAGATGCGCAAGAGCTGCGAAGCGCCGCCGCTCCTGTACTGCGTCAGGACGTGGAGCACAACGAAGGCGAGGATGACCCAGGTCCCCACCCAATGCAGCATGGCGACGTCGTAGCCGGAGTAGAAGCCGAAATAGAGCAGCCCGCCGCTGACCAGGAGGCCGGACATGGCGATGAAGAAGATCCAGTACATCAGGGCAATCACCGCGCCGAGCCTCGCATGCCCGCGGCGGAACAGGCCGCGCAGGCGAACCCTGTCGACCTGGACGCGGCGCCCGAGGCCGGAGCGCAGCATGTAGACGATGTAGCCGATCGCCACGGCGACGAGGACGATGGCCGCCTGCATGTGGGCGACCCATACGCTGTCGCGCGGCAGTACGAGGTCGAACCAGTTGATCCAGGTCCGGTCGGGCGTTTCGGTCGCAATGCGCAGACCGGTAACGAGCGCAACGGCGAATGCCGCGACGAACGTCCAGTGCAGAATGATGGTCCCATAGTCGGTCTTACGCTGCCTCACACCTACGCCCCGCTACTTCGCTTCTGGAGCAGCAACCACGCCGGTTCCACCAACCGCCGATGTCGCTGAATTGTTTTTGATGGTGGTCTCTTGTTGCCGAGACCCTCGTTTATTGATCGCCCTTGGCGAACCGGGGGCAACGAACGCATCTTCGTCCGCCCGCCGCGTCAGCCGGACCGGCGAACGCGCTTCTCTTGATGAATCGGCCTCCAGCGTCCCCGGAGCATCGGGAACGCTGGAGGTCGTGCCGCGCGCCGCTATCCCCACAAGTGATGCAGATGCGACAGTTCGGGGGCCGGTGAATGCTCGTGATCGGCGATCGCCGGTGCGGCGAGGTCGGCGACCACAATTTCCACGGGCTCGCTTGCAGCGGCAGCCGCCGGCGTCGCCTCCGCGACCGGCGTTCCCAGCACCTCGGCGACCGTCACGCCGTCCGTGTTGTAGGTGCCTCCGCCCGCCGGAACACTGCTGCCGCCGATATCGACCGCATTGCCGTGCATCTGGTCGGCTGCCGCGGTGACGAGGTTCGCGTTGCCGGTCTGCAAGCCCTTGATCATTGCAGCGATCTCGACGCCGAGCGTGCCGCCCTGATCCGCGCCGAGGTCGGTGACGCCCTTCTCGAACGCCTTCAGATCGTCGATCAGCGCGGCGATGGCCTTGGCGTCGTTGCTGCCGACGAGATCGACGGCCTGTTTTCCGAGCGCATTGGACTGCGCGATGAAATTGGCCACCAACGTCGTCTCGACGGCAGTGTCGAGATGTATCGGATCCGGAGCGAGGGTGTTCGGCGTGGCGGGCGCGCTGCCGTCGTGCGGCGCCAGATCCGCCAGCTTGGCATCGCCCTGGATGAGCTCGATGATGTCGTGGATATTGTCGTTGCTGGCCTGCGCAGCGGTCGGGCTGATGTCGGCGTCGTTGATGTAAACCAGCTCGAGTTGCAGCTGCTGCACGATCTTGTCGGCGTGCTCGCCGGTCAGCCCGTCGAACAGTTTGGGGTCGGCCGCCATCAGCGCCTGGATGTCCGATATCACGGCGTTGATGTCATCGCTGATCTGCGCCCGGTTGTCGTCGTTGACGCCGCCAAGGATCTGGCTGGTGACATCGTCGAACAGCGCGCCGATCTCGGTGAGATTGTGCGGCTTCGCATCGCCGGCCGGTTCCGGCGGCGGCGTGTCAGGCGCCGGACTGGCCAGCACGAGATCGGTGGTGACGGCATTGATGATGCTGAGCTGGCTGGCGCGAATCGTTTCCTGTGCCGCGGCGGCGCCGCCGGACAGGCCCGCGGCGCTCGACGTGGCGTTGGCTGCCGAAATGGCGCTGGTGAGGTCGGACAGGATCGCCTGAACATGGCCGAGCCTGGCGCCGGAAAACTGCCCTGCATTGACCTCGGCCATCAGATTGTTCTGCACCATGGCGAGATCGTTGGTCTGGTGCGCGATGCTGCTGGCCACCGGCGTGGTCTGGTCGACGACGTTTGGCGACGAAACGTCGACCGTCGGACGCACCACGCCGTTGAAGGTGGCGCCGAGGTCGGAGAAGCTCGAACCGATGGGGCGTGGCGCGGGTTCGTTGGCCTGCGGCGTCTCGTCTGATGGCGCCAGCGGCGGCGAGGCCGGAGCGACCGGCGGACTGGCGACTTCATTGTTCGGGAGATCGGGATCAAGATCGGGCTGATCTCCGTAAGCGAAACGAGCCATTGTTCGTCCCCTGCATTTCCGTGGACTTCCTGACGGGTGCGCGCTGCCATCCGCCGGGGAGCGGGATGTCCGCACAACGAAAGATCATCAAGCTTCGTGGCGTCATTCGGCCGAGACGGCGACCATTGAGCGCCGAAGCAAGGTTATAGACGGACGAATCCGTGACGCTGGCCGCGCCGAAAAATGACGAGCGAGGTGGCGTGCGGGAACGCGTTTCTTCCGCGCGCTTCGCAACCATTCGAGATGCCTTCGGGTTTCGTCCGCTTCGTGGTGCGTCGCCGCGGAACTGTAGAGGCCTTTGCCATCGTTCTACCCACGCGCGAACGTGAACAATCGGCGTTCGTCGCATTCTCGTCGAAAAATGGACCGCATCGCGCGTCAAGGAGACCAGCAGGAATATCCGCCGGTCGTGTGGGTCGAAGGGCAGTTCAATGAGTATGGCTCAAGGCCAGCCACAGGCGCGAGCAGCGCAAATGTCGCGCGCAATCTCCGGCCTGCGTTCGACGCTGGCCGGCGACGATCCCGTTGCGACCGCGCTGCGCGCGAGTGCGCGCCGCATGATCGGCGTCGCCGTGTTCAGCGGCGTCATCAACATCCTGATGCTGTCGGGCTCGGTCTACATGCTGCAGGTGTACGACCGGGTGATTCCGAGCCGTAACCTCGCGACCCTGTTCGGCCTGTCCGTGATGGTGCTGCTCGCCTATGTGGTGCAGGGCTATTTCGACGCGATGCGGTCGCGGATGCTGTGCCGGATCGCAACGCTGTTCGACGCCGGCCTGCAGTCCTCCATCCATTGGGCGCTCGCCACCCTGCCGCTGCGCGGCGTCAAGCCGGTGCTGATGCAGCAGCCGCTGCGCGATCTCGACCAGGTGCGCACCTTCATGTCGGGCATGGGGCCGACGGCGTTTCTGGACATGCCGTGGATCCCGCTCTTTCTGCTCGGTCTGTTTCTGTTTCATCCGGTGATCGGTTTCACGGCGCTGGCCGGCACCGTAGCCATCATTTCCATGACCCTGGTGAACGAGCGGATCTCGCGCGGCGCGGCCAAGTCGGCGATGGATATGAATGCGCAGCGCCAGGTGCTCGCGGATGCGACGCAGCGCAACGCCGAGATCGTGCGGGCGCTCGGCATGACCGACCGATTGACGACGCGCTGGTCGCACGCCAACGAGCGCTATCTGCAGGAAAATATCCGCTCGACCGACGTGCAGGCCAATCTCGGCTCGGCCGCGAAGGTGCTGCGCTACGTGCTGCAATCGGCCATGCTCGGCATGGGCGCCTATCTCGTCATTGCCGACAAGGCTTCGGGCGGCATCATGATCGCGTCCTCGATCCTGATGGGGCGCGCGCTGGCGCCGGTCGAAATCGCGCTCGGCACCTGGAAGCAGCTCGCGGCCGCCCGCCAGGGACTGGCACGCCTGCGCGACATCTGCAAGGCGACCGCGCCGCCGCCGACGCCGCCGGTGATGCTGCCGCGCCCGGGCCGCGAATTGTCCGTGCAGAATCTCGCGGTGGCGGCACCCGGCTTCGACATGCCGATCGTCTCCGGCGTCTCGTTTTCGCTCAAGGCCGGCTCCGGGCTGGCGCTGCTCGGAGCGAGCGCGTCGGGCAAGACGTCGCTGTCGAAGGCGCTGGTCGGAATCTGGCCGGCGCATCGCGGCGCCGTGCGGCTCGACGGCGCGGCGCTCGATCAATGGCGCAACGAGGATCTCGGCCGCCACATCGGCTATCTGCCGCAGGATGTCGGCCTGTTCGACGGCACCGTCGCCGAGAACATCTGCCGTTTCGAGGAAAACGCGGATTCCAACGCCATCCTCAAGGCCGCGCAGATCGCCGGCGTCCATGACATCATCCTGCGCCTGCCGGAGGGCTATGCGACGCGGATCGGGGCCGGCGGCATGTCGCTGTCGGCCGGCCAGAAGCAGCGCGTCGGGCTGGCGCGCGCGGTGTATGGCGATCCCTTCCTGCTGGTGCTCGACGAGCCCAACGCCAACCTCGATGCCGACGGTGAAAATGCGCTGACGCGCGCCATCGGGATCATGCGCCAGAACAAGTCCATCGTCGTCGTCATCTCGCATCGTCCGAGCGCGCTCTCCGCGCTCGACATGACGATGGTGCTCTATGAAGGCAAGGCGATCGCGTTCGGGCCGAGCGCGGAAGTTTTCGCGCGCGTCCGCAACGCCAACGGCAAGGGCGCGCCCACGCCGGCGCCGGCGCAGCCTGCACCGCAGGCCAAGGCCGAGCCGCGTGCGTCACTTGCCGAGAGTGTTCCATCATGAAGAGTTTCGATCGCGCCGACGACAGAGCGATGCGGAGCCGGTTCGAAGGAACGGATGAGGAAGCCGCCGGGCCGCAGGGCCAGGCGCTGATTCTCGAATTGCAGCGGTTGCGCCAGGCTTTCGAGCAGGATAATCAGCCGGAGCAGCGGCAACCGTCTCGCCGTCCTTCGCCGCAGGACGACGGTGCGGCGGCGCGCCGCCCGCGTCCGGGCCGCCCGAAGCGGAGCAGGAAGGGCAAGGTCGGGCGCGTGCTCGATGCCTGGCTCAGCCCGTTCGGATCGTCCCAACCTGATCATGTCGATATCGAGCCGCCGGCGCCGCGCGGCCGCCGCACGCGCGAGCCGCAATTTGTGCCACCCCAACCGTCGCCGGGCCGCATGCGCGAAGCCGCGGACAAGGCGCGGCGGCACGAGCGGCAGGCGCGGGGCCCGATGTTCGCGCCCGACGATCCCTCGCTTCTGAACATTCCGAGGGCGCGGCCGGAGCTGTTGCGGATCGACGAGCGGCGGGAGCCGCCTCGCCTCGAGGCGCCGCAATTGGCGCCGCCGAATACGGCCGGCGCGGTGACGTCAGATCGTTCGATGACGAACGTCGTCCGCAACGGCCTGACCGCCGGCGTCGCCTTCCTCGCGAACAGCAATGCATCGGCGGAAGCGGTCGCGCCCGGCGAGAGCATCACGCAGCATGCGGGCCGCGCCTTCGAGAACGAATTGCGCACCGGCTTGCGGGCGCTGATCATTGTCGGCGGCCTCGCCGGCGGCTGGATGGCGTTCGTGCCGTTGTCGGGCGCCGTCGTGGTGCCGGGCAATCTGGTGGTGCAGTCCAACGTCAAGGCGATCCAGCACCCGACCGGCGGCGTGGTGGCGAAGATCGCCGTCAACAACGGCATGCGGGTCAATGCCGGCGATCTGCTGCTGCGGCTGGATTCGACGCAGGCGCAGGCCAGCCTTCAGGTGGTGAGCAAGCAGCTCGACGAGGTGCGGGCGAAGGGCTCGCGCCTGGTCGCCGAGCGCGACGGCCTGCCCAAGCCGGCGATCCCGCCGGAATTGTCGACCCGGCTGGAGGACGCCAACGTCAAGACGCTGCTCGCCTCCGAAGCTTCGCTGTTCAGGGCGCGGGTGACCGCGCGCGAGAGCCAGAAGCAATTGTTGCAGAGCAAGGTCTCGCAGCTCGGCGAGGAGATCATCGGCCTCGACGCCCAGGTCGTGTCCAAGGCCAAGCAGCTGGAGCTGATCACCGGCGAACTCACCGGCGTCCAGGATCTGTTCGAAAAGCGTCTGGTGCCGCTGGCGCGGCTTACGACCCTGCAGCGCGAGAGCGCGCGAATCGAAGGCGAACGCGGCCAGTTGATCTCGACCATCGCCGAGACCAGGGCCAAGGTCGACGAGGCCAAGCTTCAGATGGTCAGGCTCGACCAGGATGTCCGCACCGAAGTCGTCAAGGAGCTCGGCGAAGTCCAGGGCAAGGAAGCTGAGCTCTCGGAGCGCGCCGTCGCCGCGCGCGACGTGCTCGAACGCATCGAGCTGCGCGCTCCGACCTCGGGCGTGGTCCACCAGCTTGCCGCCCATACCATCGGCGGCGTGATTCGCGCCGGCGACACCATCATGGAGGTGGTGCCGGATTCCGACGATCTGCAGATCGAGGCGCGGCTGCAACCGAACGACATCGACCAGGTGCGCAAGGGCCAGCAGGCTTTCGTCCGTTTCTCGGCATTCAACCAGCGCGTCACGCCGCAATTGATCGGGCAGGTGTCGTTCGTCTCGCCCGACACGACCCGCGACCAGCAGAGCGGCATGTCCTATTTCACCGTCCGCATCATGCTGCCGGAAGAGGAGCGCCGGCTTCTCGCCGGGCTGAAGCTTGTCTCCGGCATGCCCGCGGAAGTGTTCATGCAGACCGGCAGCCGCACCATGCTGAGCTACCTGTTCAAGCCGATCCTGGACCAGTTCCAGCGTGCCTTCGTCGAGCGGTGAGGGGGGCAAGCAGGGGCTTCAGGCGTTCTCGCAAACTTGCCACTTCGGATGGCCGCGCTATATCAGGGCTTTCCGTCCTGCCTTGTGCCGATTGCGAGACCCGTATGACCGCTTCCGCTGCCCCCGAATCCCAGCCGTTCCAGGCCGAGGTCGCCGAACTCCTGAACCTGATGGTGCACTCGGTCTATTCGGAGACCGACATCTTCCTGCGCGAGTTGATCTCAAACGCGTCGGACGCCTGCGACAAGCTGCGCTATGAGGCGATCGCCGCGCCTGAGCTGATCGCCGATGGCGCGCCGCCAAGAATCCGCATCGTGCCGGACAAGAAGGCCGACACGCTCAGCGTGATCGACAGCGGCATCGGCATGGACCGGCAGGAACTGATCGACAATCTCGGCACCATCGCGCGCTCCGGCACCAGGTCGTTCCTGTCCCGCCTCACCGAGGCCAAGGACGGCGCTAACCTGATCGGCCAGTTCGGCGTCGGCTTCTATGCCGCGTTCATGGTCGCCGACCGCATCGTCGTCACCAGCCGCCGCGCCGGCTCCGATCAGGCGTTCGTCTGGTCGTCTTCGGGCGGCAGCGGATTCGAGATCGCGCCGGCCGGCGAGGAAGACGCCGCCCGCGTCACGCGTGGCACCGAGATCGTCCTGCATCTGAAGAAGGAGGCGGCGAAATATCTCGAGGCCTACGAGATCGAGCGCATTGTCCGTGCTTATTCTGACAATATCCAGTTCCCGATCGAACTGGTGCCGGAGGAGGGCGAGCCGCGCCAGATCAATTCCGCCAGCGCGCTCTGGCAGCGGCCGAAATCGGAGCTCAAGCCGGAAGACTACAAACAGGCCTACCAGCAGGCCGCCGGCGCATTCGACGAGCCGGCGATGACGCTGCATTACCGCGCCGAAGGCCGGCAGTCCTACGCGGTGCTGCTGTTCGCGCCGTCGAACAAACCGTTCGATCTGTTCGACCAGGCGCGCAAGGGCAAGGTCAAGCTCTATGTCCGCCGCGTCTTCATCGCTGACGACGCCGACCTCCTGCCGGCCTATTTGCGCTTCATCCGCGGCGTGATCGACAGCGAAGACCTGCCGCTCAACATTTCGCGAGAGATGCTGCAGAACAACCCGCAACTCGCGCAGATCCGCAAAGCCGTAACCGGCCGCGTGATCTCGGAACTGGAAAGTCTCGGCGACAAGGAGCCGGAGGCGTTCGCCAAGATCTGGGACGCGTTCGGTGCCGTGATCAAGGAAGGCATCTGGGAAGATTTCGAGCGGCGCGAAAAGCTGCTCGGCCTGTCGCGCTTTACCACGACCAGGGGCGAGAACCGCACGCTGAAGCAGTATGTCGACGACATCAGGCCGAACCAGACCGACATCTACTATCTCACCGGCGACAGCATCGAGCGGCTGAAGTCGAATCCGAAGCTGGAGTCGGCCACCGCCCGCGGCATCGAGGTGCTGCTGCTGACCGATCCGGTTGATGCGTTCTGGACCTCGGCGCCGCTCGATTTCGGCGGCAAGCCGCTGAAGTCGTTGAGCCAGGGCGATATCGATTTCGGCCTGATCCCGCTGCTCGACGACAAGGCCGACGACAGGAAGGACGAGCCGGGCGCGGACGAAGCCACCACGATCGCCTTGATCAAGGATGCGCTCGGCGAGCGCGTCTCCGACGTGCGCGCCTCGCAGCGGCTGACCTCGAGCGCCTCGTGCCTGGTCGCCGGCGGCGGCGCGCAGGACCGCATGCTCGAGCGGCTGCTGGCGATGCAGAACAAGGGGCCGGTGACCAAGCCGATCCTGGAGATCAATCTGCGCCACCCTTTGGTCGCCGCGATTGCCGGCGGCAAGGACGCGGCAAAAGACTTGTCGTTCCTGCTGCTGGAGCAGGCGCAAATCCTCGATGGCGAACTGCCGGAAGATCCGGCCGCGTTTGCGAACCGGCTCAATCAACTGGTGCTGCGGGGGCTGGCGAAGGGGTAGGATTTTTCGCCGCGCGCTGAACCGGATTCCAGTTCCGGCCGTAGCTGCCACAAAGCTGGGGTAGCCGAGATCGCCATGACGACGCTTGACGGCACCGACATCTTCTACGGCGCGATTCCGGTCTTTCGCGGCTTTGGCAGCCTGATGGACCCTGCGATGTATTCGGCGCTGCCGGACGACTGGGCCGTCGGCGTCGCCGACATCGTGGAATCGACCAAGGCGATCGCAAACCAGCGCTACAAGGCGGTCAACATGGCCGGCGCCGCCGTCATCGCTGGTGTCACCAATGCGCTCGACGGGCGCGAATTTCCGTTCGTGTTCGGCGGCGATGGCGCGAGCTTTGCGGTGGCGCCGAGCGACCTCGCGCGCGCCCGCGAGGCGCTGGCGGCAACCGCAACATGGGTGCGGGAAGATCTCGACCTCGTGATGCGGGTGGCGCTGGTGCCGGTGCGGGACATCCGCGCGCAAGGCCTCGATATCCGCGTTGCCCGCTTCGGCCCCTCGGCCAATCTTTCCTACGCGATGTTTTCCGGCGGCGGGCTGGGCTGGGCGGACGCGGCGATGAAGCGCGGCGAGTTTGCGGTGGCGGCCGCGCCGCCGGGTTCGCAGCCGGATCTCTCCGGGCTGTCGTGCCGGTTCGAGGAAATCCCCGCTACGCGCGGGCTCATTCTGTCCGTGCTGGTGGTGCCCGCCAGCGGCGCCGATCCGCGCGCCTTCCGCAGGGTGATCGAGGACATCATCAGCCTGGTCGAGGAAAGCCCGGACGCCGGACGGCCGGTGCCGCCGGGCGGTCCGCCGCTGCGCTGGCCGCCGGCCGGCGTCGAGTACGAAGCCCGCGCCGCACGCGGCGGCCCGCTGCTGAAGCGGCGCACGGTCGTGCTTGCGATCACGTTATGGGCCTATGTCGTGATGCGCTTCGGCATCAAGGTCGGCAATTTCGTGCCGAAGAACTATGTGCAGCAGGTGGTGGAGAATTCCGACTTCCGCAAATATGACGACGGCCTGCGCATGATCCTCGACTGCACCGTCGAACTGGAGCGCGCGCTGGCCGAATTTCTTGCCAGGGCGGCGTCGGAGAAAATCGTGCGCTACGGCCTGCACCGGCAGGACGCCGCGATGATGACCTGCTTCACGCCCTCGGTGATGCGCAGCGACCACGTCCACTTCATCGACGGCGCCCGCGGCGGCTACGCGTCTGCGGCAACCGCGCTGAAGGCGATGGCGGCGTAGATGCCGTAGGGTAAAGCTTCGTAGGGTGGGCAGAGGAGCGCCAGCGACGTGCCCACCATCTCTCCAAGTTCGCCGCACTGAATGGTGGGCACGCTTCGCTTTGCCCACCCGAGAATCGCTACCTCCCCACCCGCGTCCAGGTCTCGCCGCCGCAGAGCGCGCCGACGCAGCCTTCGACGCGCAGCGTATCCGGTCCGGCCATCGAGATGCTGCTCGCATAGGTGCCGCCGTCGTCGGCGTTGTAGATCTGGCCCGACCATTTGTTGGCGGCTATCGGCCGCATGGCGCTGAACAAGGAGAGCCCTATCATCGGTCGCTTCTTCAGCGCCGGATTGGGATTCTTGTCGTCGACCTGCGGCTTGCCGGTGGCCGGATCGATCGGCTCCTTCAGGCCGATGATCACGCCGCAGATGCCGCCGCCGCACTTGCTGATCTTGACCCGCGCGTCGCCGGCCTGGGTCAGCCAGACGCCGTTCGGCTCAGCGGCGCCTTGCGCCAGCGCGGAGGTAGCGGACAGCAATGCCGCCGTGACAGCGATCACGAGAATTCTTGTGCAGGCCATGAATCATTCCTTCGGAAAAAGCAGGCCTGCTTAGCAACAAATCAGATTCGCGCAACGTACGATTGCGTGTGCGGGAATGGCTGAGGCTATTTGCTCCAGTCGGTGAGGCGCACCGACAGCGCGGTGCCGAGGCCGTAGACGACCATCGCTGCGCCGACCAGCGCGAACAAGGTCCAGGCCGGCGCGCCCGCCGAGGCCAGCAGCCAGCCACCGCCGCCGACGATCAATAGCCGTGCGGTGCCGGCCATCACGGGCCCGCCGACCTTCGCGGCCCCCTGCGAAGAGAAATAGAGGCAGACGCCCAGCCCGAAAAAGGCGAAGGCAGGGCCCGCCCAGACCAGATAGGTGGAAGCCGCCGCGGTCACGCCGGGATCGCTGGTGAACATCGAGATCCAGAGGAACGGCATCACCGCGACAATGAGCCCGATCGCGCCCACCGTGACGGCGGCCGCGGCGCCCGCGGTCCACGCCACCTGCCGCGCGCGCGTCACGAGGCCCGCGCCCATCGCCATCCCGACCATCGGCACCGAGGCGACGCCGAAGGCGAACGAGATCGGCGTCAGCAGGAATTCCAGCCGCGAGCCCATGCCATAGCCCGCCAGCGTCTCGGTGCCGTAGCCGGCGAGGATCTTGGTGAAGATCAGCACCGTCAGCACGGTCTGCAGCGGCGACAGGCAGGACACCGCGCCCACCTTGAGAATGTCGAAGAACATGTCGCGCTGGAGCGTGAAGCCCTTCAGCTTCAGCGTCAGCCGGCTCTGGCCGGAGAGCAGGTACCAGGCGAGAAACAGCGCGCCGAGCGTGAAGGCGGTGAGCTGGCCCGCGGCGACGCCGCCCATGCCGTATTTCGGCAGGCCGAACAGCCCAAGGCCCAATGCGCCGCCGACCGCGATCTGTACCAGCGCGGTGCCGATCAGCGTCACCGAGGGGATCCGCATGTCGCCGGTGCCGCGCACCACCGAGGCCAGCGTATTGACCAGCCAGATCGAAATCGCCCCGGCGAACAGCACGTGGGAATATTGCATGGCCTCGTCAAGCACGCCGCCGCGCCCGCCGAGCAGCGTGTAGAACGCGCGGCCGAACACCAGCATCGTCACGGTAAAGAACAGGCCGGCGCAGGCGCCGATCATCGCCGCATGCAGCGCCAGCGTCGCCGCGCGGTCGCGATCGCCCGCGCCGAGCGCGCGGCTGATCGCGGAGGAAACGCCGCCGCCCATCGCGCCGGCCGACATCATCTGCGTCAGCATGAGGAAGGGAAACACCAGCGCGATGCCGGCGAGCGGCTCGGTGCCGAGGCGGCCGATATAGGAAGTCTCGGCGACTGCCACCAGCGTCGTGCCGACCATCGCGATCGCATTGGGAAGCGCGAGTTTCAGGAGCGTCCGCAGGATCGGGGAGGTAAGGATCGCGTTGGTCGGCGCTGACGGAACCGCGGCGGGACGCACGTCGATCGGGGCATCAATGGTCATACGTCACCGGTGATTCAAATCAATGGATTATGGATGACATATTATCCGGCTTGTCCGCGCCAGGGCACCTGTTGCAAATGCAGGGGTCACCACGGCAGGCCGCATAGGTCGATTATTCCATCGCGCGGCTTGCGCGTGAAATCGAATATGTAGGGAGCCATGACATCGAAGCGAATTCTTCCCCCAGGCTGCTCGGCATAGACCTCGCCCTCAAAACGATGCCAGCCGCGCGCCTGATAGAACGCTTCGTTGTGCGGCTCACAGAACAGAATCGCGAACCTGACGGCCTCGTGATCGCGCAGCGTCCTGACCGCGGCGTTCAGCGCCAGGGTGGCGTAGCCGCGGCCGCGGCAGTCCTGGCGCGTCGAAACGCCGCCGATGCCGCCGATCTGCACCTTGCGCCCGTCCCAGGTGCCGGTGCGGAAGTAGACGCCGACATGGCAGGCAAGGCCGGGATCGGGCGAATCCTCCGGCGCGTCGATCAGCACGCGCAAATCCGCATGGGCCCATTTGACGCGGCCCCAGGGCAGTTTTTCCACGACATGGCGTGGCCAGACCGCCTGCATCAGCGGCTCGGCCTTCGGCCATGACGAATCCCCGTTCAGGACATCGATTTCAATGCTCATTTCGCCGCCATGTTGTGCCAGACCTGCGGGTCCGAGGCCCGTCATACGCCGGGCGCGGGACGGGCCTTACCGAAGACCTCGGCCGTTTTGCCAAATTGCGGTGTTTATGCGCAATGGAACCTTCTATAAGAAATCCCGTTAGATTGCTCTCCCATCAGTTCGGACATCACGCCATGACCTTCACGCTGCCCAATCTGCCCTATTCCCACGACGCCCTTGCGCCCCACATGTCCAAGGAAACGCTGGAATACCACCACGACAAGCATCACCAGGCTTACGTGACCAACGGAAACAATGCGATCAAGGGGACTGAATTCGAAGGCAAGTCCCTGGAGGAGATCGTCAAGGCTTCGTTCGGCAAGAACCCGGCCGTGTTCAACAATGCCGGCCAGCACTACAACCACCTGCATTTCTGGAACTGGATGAAGCCGAACGGCGGCGGCAGCAAGCTGCCCGGCCGCCTGGAAAAGAAGATCGCCGAGGACCTCGGCGGCCTCGACAAGTTCAAGGCCGATTTCGCCGCCGCTGGCGTCGGCCAGTTCGGCTCCGGCTGGTGCTGGCTGTCGGTCAAGAACGGCAAGCTCGAAATCTCCAAGACCGCGAACGGCGAAAGCCCGCTGGTCCATGGCGCGACGCCGATCCTCGGCTGCGACGTCTGGGAGCATTCCTACTACATCGACTACCGCAACCGCCGTCCCGACTATCTCAAGGCGTTCTGCGATCACCTGATCAACTGGGACTACGTCGACGAAATGTTCGGCAAGGCCGGCGCGTAAATCGCCGTCATTCCGGGGCGATGCGAAAGCATCGAACCCGGAATGACAGCAGAGCAAAATTAAAAAAGGGCGGTGGCCAGCGGCTGCCGCCCCTTTTTGCTGCTAGCCGATCCTTGCGCGGACCGCCCGCGTGCGGCACAAGCGGAATGCCGGGTGACTTCGCTGACGACGTGGAAAATGCTGCGATGAGCTATCTGCTGGTCTTTCTCGGTGGCGGCCTCGGCGCGACGCTGCGCCATCTGATCAACCTCACCTGCGCCCGCTGCCTCGGCACCGGATTTCCCTGGGGCACCTTCATCATCAACATCACGGGCTCGACCGTGATGGGGCTGATCGCGGGCTATCTCGCCTTCAAGGGCGAGGCATCGCAGCCGTGGCGTTTGTTTCTGATGACCGGCGTCCTCGGCGGCTACACGACCTTTTCAGCCTATTCGCTCGATGCGGCGCTGCTCTACGAGCGCGGCGAGCTGATGCTCGCGGCGGCTTACGTGGTCGGCTCCGTCGCGCTGTCGATCGCGGGCCTGTTCGGCGGGCTCGCGCTGGTCCGCCACTTCGCCTGAGCTCGTCTCCGTACCAACACGGACCCGCGTGACGTCATCGCATGGGCCTCCCTGGGATGCGCATGGGGTATCGGTCCGCTTCCGTTTGCGTCGCTACAAGGGGCGGACTAAGCAGGATGCAACCGCATCACCCGACGCCATTGCCTTGTCAGAACCCCCGCCAAGAGATCCGGCACCCGCCGACGACGCCGAGCCGAAACCCCGACGCGCCCGCAAGCCGGTCGGCTGGTCGATGATCTTCATCGGCGCGCTCGTGGTGGTCAGCGCCGCGCTGGTGTGGCGGCGCGACGGCATCGACGGCGTGCTCGGTATCCTCACCCACGATCTCTGGCTGTTCGGCGAGATCATCCCGCGCGTGCTGGCCGGTTGCCTGCTCGGCGCCTTCATCGCCGAAATCCTGCCGCACGACAAAATTTCGCGTGCGCTCGGTCCGGAATCCGGCTTGAAGGGGCTTTTGATCGGAACGGCGTTCGGCGCGATCCTGCCGGGCGGTCCCTTCACCGCCTATCCGGTGGCGGCAGCGCTATTGACCGTCGGCGCGGATTTCGGCGCCACCATCGCGATGGTGGTGAGCTGGACGCTGATCGGCTACGGCCGCGCGGTCGCCTGGGAACTGCCGATCCTCGGCACCGACTTCACGCTGTGGCGGATCGTGATCTCGCTGCCGATCCCCGTGCTGGCCGGCTGGCTCGGCCGCATCGTCTTCGTGCGGATGTATCCGAAGGGCGAGCCCGAGTGACGCTGTCCGCGCTGCTCATCGACGTCACGCTGTGGGGCTCGGTCCTGATCCTCGGCTTCATGGCGTGGCGGCGCGGCCGCGTGGTGCTGGTGTCGTCGGTGCGCGAAGGCTCGATGGACTTCATCAACATCGTGCCGCGCATCGCGCTCGGCGTGATCGGCTCCGGCTACATCGCCGCCATCATCCCGCCCGAAGTGATCACCGGCTGGCTCGGCCCCGACAGCGGCTGGTTCGGCGTGCTGACCGCCGTGATCGCCGGCGCGGCGACGCCGGGCGGCCCGGTGGTCGGCTTCTCGATCGGCGCAGTGGCGCTGAAGGTCGGCGGCGGCGCGCCGCAGGTGATCGCCTATGTCGTCGCCTGGGCGCTGTTCGCCTTCCAGCGCATGATCCTCTGGGAAATCCCGTTCATGCCGGCGAGGTTCGTCTGGTTTCGCGCCGCAGTCTCGCTGCCGTTTCCGTTTCTTGCAGCGGCAATCGCGATGGTGATCGGGAAACCGTGAGACCCGGATTACCGGCGCATCGGCGCTCTCGACCCAAGCCGGAGACGAACTCTCTAGCCGACAGGCACTTTCGTGTGATTGGATGATCGTGGATGATCGTCAGAACGCGAAGGCCAAGCGCTATGGACAAGCTCAGCTTTCAAAATCCGCTCTTCGCTACTTACGCAGTCGCGGCCTCCATCATGATCCTTAAAGCCGTCTCCATGTCATGGCTGACCGTCGTTCGCATGATGCGGGTAAATGGCGGATTTCGCTCGCCAGAAGATCTCAAGAAGACGGTCCTCAACCCCAAGCCAAGCGCTGAACAACTGGCACCCAATGAATATGTCGATCGCATCCGGCGAATTCAGCTGAACGATCTTGAAAATCTGCCGTTTTTCCTGATTGCAGGATTTCTTTTCATATTGACCGAGCCGACCCTGATGCTCGCCCAATGGCTGCTGTATGGCTACGTCGTTTCGCGGTTATTGCACTTTGCTGCCTACTTCACGGCCCGGACGCACGACACGCGTGCAACGCTATGGACCGTGGGTTCTCTAATCTTGATCTTTATGACCTGCTGGACGCTTTGGGTCGCGTTGCGTCAGTGATGTCGGCTGTGCTGTAGGCGAGCCGGTATTCCAGAGATTTCAGTGATTGAGCGGATGTGCCCCGCAGCGTATTGGACACTCCGTATGCGCAGCCGCACGACGCTCTTTTACTTGGCCCCTGAGGGCAAAACGCGGTTGGGTGGGGGGCTGGAAGAGCGGCCGGTCCACGGCCGTCCCAGCGCATAGACTCCCGTAATGTTATAATATAACGTCATTCCATGCCCCACTCCCATACCCACGACCACGCCCATCACCACCACGGCCACGTTCACTCCCATGGCCCGGCGACGCCGCATCCGGCGCAGGCGGCGCCCTGGTCGATCCTGCGGATGACGGTCACGGCGCGCCTCGCCGCGGCGCTGGCGGTGTCGGCCGCGCTGTGGGCCGTCGTGCTGGTCGCGATGAGGTAAGCATGGCGGCGCAGCTCAAGCTCCACAACGTCACGCTCGGCTATGACCGCCATCCGGCGGTGCACCACCTCACCGGCGAAGTCGCCGCCGGCGCGCTGGTAGCGGTGATCGGGCCGAACGGCGCCGGCAAGTCGACGCTGTTCCGCGGGCTCGCCGGCATTCTGAAACCGCTCTCGGGGTCGATCGATCTCGGCGGCCTCGATATCCGCGACATCGCCTACCTGCCGCAGAGCGCCGACATCGACCGCAGCTTTCCGATCTCGGTGTTCGATTTCGTCGGCACTGGTTTGTGGCGGCAGATCGGATTTTTCGGCGGCATCAGCCGCGGGGCGCGGGACAGGATCACCGACGCGCTCGCCGCGGTCGGCCTCAACGGATTCGAGAATCGGGCGATCGGCACGCTGTCCGGCGGGCAGATGCAGCGCCTGCTGTTCGCGCGCGTGCTGCTGCAGGATGCGCGGCTGATCGTGCTCGACGAGCCCTTCAATGCGATCGACACCAAGACCTCCGCCGATCTGCTGGCGCTGGTGAAGCGCTGGCACGGCGAGGGCCGCACCGTGCTGGCGGCGCTGCACGACATGGATCTGGTGCGCGACCATTTTCCGGAAACCCTGCTGCTGGCGCGCGGCCCGGTCGCCTGGGGCGCGACCTCCGAGGTGCTGACGGCGGAAAACCTGATGGTCGCGTTACGGATGTGCGAGGCGTTCGACGACAGCGCCGCCGCCTGCGTGGACGACATGCCGTCGCGGGCCGCCTGATGCTGTACGACGCGCTGATCGCGCCCTTCACCGAATTCGAGTTCATGCGCCGCGCGCTCGCCGCGGTGATCGCGCTGGCGTTGGGCGCTGCGCCGATCGGCGTGTTCCTGATGCTGCGGCGGATGAGCCTCGTCGGCGATGCCATGGCGCATGCGATCCTGCCGGGGGCGGCGATCGGCTTCCTGGTCTCCGGCCTCAACCTGTTTGCGATGACGACCGGCGGCCTGATCGCGGGCTTTGCCGTAGCCCTGCTCGCCGGTCTCGTCGCGCGCAACACCGAGTTGAAGGAGGACGCCTCGCTTGCGACCTTCTACCTGGTCTCGCTGGCGCTTGGCGTCACCATCGTCTCCGTCAAGGGCACCAATATCGACCTGCTGCACGTGCTGTTCGGCAACATTCTGGCGATGGACGACCAGACGCTGCTGGTGATCGCCTTCAACGCCACGCTGACTCTGATCGTGATGGCGATGATCTATCGTCCCCTGGTGATCGAATGCGTCGATCCGGTGTTCCTGCGCACGGTCAGCCGCGCCGGTGCGCCCGCGCATCTGGCGTTCCTCGCGCTCGTCGTCATCAACCTCGTCAACGGCTTTCACGCGCTCGGCACGCTGCTCGGCGTCGGTTTGATGATCCTGCCCGCCGGCATCGCGCGGTTCTGGTCGCGCGACATCACCGGCATGATCTGCATCGCGGTCGCCAGCGCGATTGCTTCCGGCTATGCCGGGCTGGTGCTGTCGTTCCAGACCAAAATCCCCTCGGGACCCGCGATCATCCTGATGGCTGCGGGGTTGTACATCTTCTCGCTGCTGTTCGGCCCGGTCAGCGGCCTGGTCCGGCAGTTGTTTCCCGGCCGGCATCTGGAGGCGTGAGCGTGATCCGCTTCTTTATCATCGCGCTCGCCATGCTCGCGGCCATCGGCCCGTCGCGCGCTGCGGAGCGTCTCGACGTCGTCGCCAGCTTCTCGATCATCGGCGATTTCGTCCGCAATGTCGGCGGTAACAGTGTCAGCGTCACCACGCTGGTGGGCCCCGACAGCGACGCGCATGTCTATGCGCCGACGCCGGCGGATGCGAAGAAGATCGCCGGAGCCCGGCTGATCTTCGTCAACGGCCTCGGCTTCGAAGGCTGGCTGCCGCGGCTGGTGCAATCCTCCGGCAGCAGGGCGAAGATCGTCACCGCGAGCGATGGCATCTCGCCGCTCCGGCTGGGCTCGGCGGCCGATCCGCATGCCTGGCAGTCGGTCGGCAATGCCAAGGTCTACGTGGCGAATATCAGCCGTGCGCTCGCGGCCGCCGATCCCGACGGCGCCGAACAATTCAGGAAGAATGCGCAGGCCTATGTCGAAACGCTCGACGCGCTCGACCGCGAGGTTCGCGACGCCGTCGCCAGGATCCCGCCGGACAGGCGCAAGGTGATCTCGACCCACAACGCCTTCGGCTATTTCGCAGCCGGCTATGGCATCGAGTTCATCGCGCCGCTTGGCGTCTCCACCGAATCCGAGCCGAGCGCGCGGGACATCGCCAGGATCATTACCCAGATCCGAACCGCGGGGATACCGGCGGTATTCCTCGAAAATATCACCGACCCCCGCCTGATCGGCCGGATCTCGGCCGAGACCGGGGCCAGGATCGGCGGAACGCTCTATTCGGACAGCCTGACGGGCGAAAAGGGCGATTCTCCCACTTACATTGCGATGGTCAGGCACAATATAAAGACCCTGACCAGCGCGCTGAGCCCATAGGGCAGGGGCCTCCCTGCCTGCCGGCGCGCCTTCCATTTCCGCTCCGGAGCCTTCATGTCCGAATTGTCGTCCCAAAAAATTCCAGTGACCGTGCTGACGGGCTATCTCGGCGCCGGCAAGACCACGCTGCTCAACCGCATCCTGTCGGAAAACCACGGCAAGAAATACGCCGTCATCGTCAACGAATTCGGCGAGATCGGCATCGACAACGACCTCATCATCGGCGCCGACGAGGAAGTGTTCGAGATGAACAATGGCTGCGTCTGCTGCACCGTGCGCGGCGACCTCGTCCGCATCATGGACGGCTTGATGAAGCGCAAGGGCAAGTTCGACGCCATCATCGTCGAGACCACGGGCCTGGCCGATCCGGCGCCGGTGGCGCAGACCTTTTTCGTCGACGAGGACGTGCAGAAGAACGCGCGGCTCGATGCCGTGGTCACGGTCGCCGATGCGAAGTGGCTGAGCGACCGTCTGAAGGATGCGCCGGAAGCCAAGAACCAGATCGCGTTTGCCGACGTAATCGTGCTGAACAAGACCGATCTCGTCTCCAAGCCGGAGCTTGCCGAGGTCGAAGCGCGCATCCGCGGCATCAATCCCTACGCCAGGCTGCACCGCACCGAGCGCTGCAAGGTGGCTCTCTCGGACGTGCTGGAACGCGGCGCCTTCGATCTGGACCGCATTCTGGAGATCGAGCCGGAATTCCTCGATGCCGGCGACGATCATCATCACCACGACCACGATCATGGCCATGACCACCACCACGATCACGGCCACAGCCATGGCGGCTTGAAGCACTACCACGACGAGGACATGCAATCGCTGTCGCTGCGCTCGGACAAGCCGCTGGATCCCACGCGGTTCATGCCCTGGCTGCAGAACCTCGTCGCCACCGAGGGTCAGAAGATCCTGCGCTCGAAGGGCATCCTCGCCTTCACCGACGATGACGACCGCTACGTGTTCCAGGGCGTGCACATGATGCTGGAAGGCGATCATCAGCGGAAGTGGAAGGACGGCGAGCCGCGCGAGAGCCGCGTCGTCTTCATCGGCCGCGAATTGCCGGAGCAGACCATCCGCGATGGCTTTGCGGCCTGTATCGTGACGTGAGGCGAAGAAGTTCGAAATCATGGCCTCCGAACAACTGACCATTGCTTCCATGACCGACCGCGTCAAACCCGTCGCGGTCGGCGCACCCATAGCGTCGGTGCATTTTCTCGGCGATCGCGCTGCCTTCGTCTGCGCGGAGGAGAAGATCGCGCTCGCCGGCGCCGACGGCGACATCTCTCGCACCGACGTGCATGGTGGCGCCATCCTCTGCGCGGCGTCCGATGGCGCGCGCATCGTCACCGGTGGCGATGACGGCAAGGTCGTTGCGTCAAATGCCAAGGGCGAGACCTCGGTGCTCGCGACCGACGCCAGGCGGCGCTGGATCGACAACGTCGCGCTGCATCCCGACGGCGCCGTGGCGTGGTCGGTCGGCAAGTCGGCATTCGTCCGCAGCGGCAAGGGCGAGGAGAAGAGCTTTGATGCGCCGTCGACTGTCGGCGGGCTGGCGTTTGCGCCGAAGGGCCTGCGGGTCGCGGTCGCCCATTACAACGGCGTGACGCTGTGGTTTCCCAACATGGCGGCCAAGCCGGAATTTCTCGAATGGGCCGGCTCGCATCTTGCCGTGACCTTCAGCCCGGACAACAAATTCCTCGTCACCGCGATGCACGAGCCGGCGCTGCACGGCTGGCGGCTCGCCGACAACAAGCATATGCGGATGAGCGGCTATCCCGGTCGCGTCCGCTCGATGTCGTGGAGCGCGGGCGGCAAGGGGCTTGCGACTTCGGGCGCCGACACCGTGATCATCTGGCCGTTCACCAGCAAGGACGGCCCGATGGGCAAGGAGCCGGCGATGCTGGCGCCGCTGC